>ERZ802831.246-NODE-246-length-28346-cov-18.7485_pt1 | contig 28346 bp, 27 predicted proteins | sample MGYA00345655_ERZ802831 | MGnify/ENA primary metagenome ERZ802831 (study PRJEB30503, sample SAMEA104212376) | marine metagenome | biome: Westerlies Biome; feature: [SRF] surface water layer (ENVO:00010504) within the epipelagic zone...; material: water...
ATAAACAAGGAAGAGTAAAATTAACAATGAAAGGAATAGATCAAAGCTAGCCTTGTGAGTCAATCCATCTGAGTTTTTTCTAACTTTTCATGCCTTTCTTGAGCCTCAATTGAGAGGGTAGCTATTGGTCTAGCTTCTAATCTTTTTATTCCGATTGGTTCACCTGTATCCTCGCAGTAACCATAAGATCCATCATCTATACGATTAAGAGCTTGGTCAATTTTTGATATTAACTTTCTTTCTCTATCACGTGTTCGTAATTCTAATCTAAATTCTTCCTCTTGTGTTGCTGCATCATTTGGATCTGATAATTTAGATGAGTCTTGTTTCATATGATCCATTGTTTTTTCAGCTTCTGTCATGAGTAATTTTTTCCATGAATAAAGAATATTTTTGAAGTGATCGATTTGCTCTAGAGACATATAGTCTTCACCTTTTTTAGGTTTATAGGGTTTGAAATTAAGATATTTCTCTAAATTGGATGTAGCCATACCGATAGATTATTTTGCTATTTGTTTGGCGCCATAGCAAGTCTTTTTTACTCTTTTCTCTTAACTTTTATTAAACCGTCAGATACTTGTATTTCAAGCTCGATTTGGGGTTTAACATCATTAATACTTTTTACAATTTTATTATTTTTATCTCTAACAATTGCGTAACCTTTGTTTAATAATAAATTAGGGTTAATTTGTTTTATTTGCTGAACTTTAAGATTGAGAAATTCTTTGTTAGTAATAATATTTGAATCTAAGGTTTTTTTTATATTTTTATATAATTTATTAATATCAATATTATAATCATCAACACTCATTAATATCTTTTTTATTAACCTGATTTGTCTATCTTTACAATCTTGTACAGATTCATGATTTATTTTAATTTTATTATTTATTATTCTATCCAATAATTTTCTGTGCTGAGTAAATTCTTTTGAAAAATCAATAATGATTTTAATAGGTTTGCTCATCTTAACAATAGTTAAAAAACCTTTTAATTTACCTTGTAATGAAGTAATTAAATTATTGCTTACTCTCATAAGTGCAATTTCAATATAATGTATGTCTTGTTTAAGTGTAAGGATATCTGGAACTGATTTAATAGCTGCTGCTGTAGGAGTTTCTTGTGCAGAGTCCGATGCGTAATCTGCAAGTGTTATATCCGGTTTATGCCCAATTCCAGTAATGATGGGTATTGATGAAGCAGATATCTCTCTTACCAAATTTTCATCATTAAATGCCATCAGGTCTTGAAGTGAGCCGCCACCTCGTACGATTAAAACAACATCCACGAAAGCATCTTTATTTATTCTTTTGAGTTGTTTAATTAAATTTCTTGGAGCTAGTTCACCTTGAACTATAGATGGATATATATAAAGCTTTGATAAAGGATATTTTTCATTTAGTTTAGAGCAGACATCTTTTAGAGCATGGCTATCTTGTGCTGTTAATATTCCTATTGCACCAGGATATCTAGGTAAATCTTTCTTATTATCAAATACACCTTCATCAGATAGTTTCTTTTTAAGCTTTTCTATTTCTTTTTTTATAAACCCATCACCAAACTCTGATAATTCAATTATATTAAGTTGAAATTGTGCAAAACCAGCATAAAAATCTACTTTTGCTGAGACTATTACTTCCTTATGCAGATATTCAGATAAATCAAGACTATTTAAAGACCCTTTCCACATAACACAACTAACTGTACTATTTAAGTTACTATCTCTTAATTTAAAATATTGATGGCCTCTTGAGGATCTATAATCTGATATTTCACCTTTGACCGTAATAGGATATTGAAAAGCAAGCAACATTGCTTCTCTAGCTTCAGTATTAAGTTCAGAAACACTATATATTTTCATTTTTTAACTTTTCGTAAATAGGTATTCTATGTATAATATAGAATGGTAGGTACAACACATCAATCACGAACTAAAGTATTTTCTGAAGAAGCTCTAGCTTTTGATGACGTCTTACTTGTACCATCTTACTCTGATATCTTACCTATAAATGTAAATTTATCATCTTTTTTGACTAAATCTTTAGAATTAAAAACTCCTATAATATCAGCTGCAATGGATACAGTTACAGAATCAAAAATGGCTATCACACTTGCAAGTGAAGGAGGGATAGGAATCATACATAAAAATTTATCTATAGATGATCAGGCTAAACAAGTGAGATTTGTGAAAAAATATGAAAGTGGCGTCATAAATAATCCTGTTACTGCCAATGCGAATTCAACAGTTTCTGAGATTAATAAAATTACAGAACGATTTGGTATATCAGGTGTGCCAATAGTAGATAATAAAAATCTGATTGGTATTGTCACTAATAGGGACTTAAGATTTGTGGAAAACTCAAATACAAAAGTATCTTCTATAATGACTCCTAAAGACAGGTTGATTACCGTGACAGAAAATTACACTAAAAAGAAAGTTATAGATTTATTGAGAAAAAATAGAATTGAAAAGGTATTAATCGTTAACAAGAAATATCAATTAAAGGGTATGATTACTTTCAAAGATATACAAAAATCATCTACATACCCTAATGCATCAAAAGATATAAATGGAAGTTTGTTAGTTGGTGCAGCTGTCAGTACAAGTAAAGAATCCTATGAAAGAATTGATGCCTTAGTTAGAGAAAATGTCGACGTGATTACTATTGATACTGCTCATGGACATTCTAAATCTGTTATTGATACTTTAAAATATATTAAAAAGAAACATCCTGCTCAACAAGTAATAGTCGGCAATATCGCTACTGCTGATGCTGCTGAACTTTTAATCAAGAATGGTGCAGATGCAATAAAAGTAGGAATAGGCCCTGGCTCCATTTGTACTACGAGAATAGTAGCTGGAGTTGGCGTGCCGCAACTTTCAGCAATCTATCATTGTTCTAAAATAGCAAATAAACATAAAATACCATTAATAGCAGATGGAGGAATACGATATTCAGGTGATATTGCTAAAGCAATAGCTGCTGGCGCTGACTCTGTTATGTTAGGAGGCCTTCTTGCAGGTACGGACGAATCACCAGGTGAAGTGGAGATGTTTGAGGGAAGAACCTATAAATCTTATCGTGGTATGGGATCAATTGGAGCTATGCAAAGCGGTTCTAAAGATAGATATTTTCAAGATCACCAAAGTGAAAGTAAAAAACTTATACCAGAGGGCATAGAAGGAAGAGTTCCATATAAAGGAACAATGAAAACAATTCTTCATCAATTAACAGGTGGGTTGCGATCAAGTATGGGATATTTAGGTTGTAAGAATATAAAATTAATGAAAACAAAAACTAATTTTATAAAAATATCTAATTCTTCAAAAATAGAAAGTCATACTCATGATGTTGCAATTGTTAAAGAGCCCCCAAATTATCAACCTAAATAATGACATCTGATAGAGATTTAATTCTAATTTTAGATTTTGGTTCTCAATACACACAGTTGATTGCAAGGCGGATACGTGAACAGGGAATTTATAGCCTTGTAAAATCATATGATACTGATATGAGTGAAATAAAGAATTTGAACCCAAGAGGTATAATTTTAAGCGGCGGACCAAATTCTGTAAACTTCAAGAAAACGCTAAAACCTAATAAAGAAATATTTTCCTTAGAAATACCCATACTAGGTATATGTTATGGTATGCAGTTGCTTTCTAAAGAATTTGGAGGGAAGGTAATTAAATCAAACAAAAAGGAATTTGGTGATTCAAAATTAAAAATCAGGAAAAAATCTAAACTATTTGAAAATATTAAAATTAATACAGAACATAAAGTTTGGATGAGTCATTCAGATCAAGTGGTTGATGTGCCTTTGAACTTTACTAAAATAGGAGAAAGTACAAATTCTAAGATTGCAGCATTTGAGAATGCAACTATAAATATTTTTGGAATTCAATTTCACCCTGAAGTAACACATACATCTATTGGAAAAAAAATACTTAAAAACTTTATTTTGATTTGTAAATGCAAGAAGTCATGGACAGCTAGTAAAATTAGTAAAGATATGATTAGTAAAATAAAATTAGATATTGGAGATAATAAAGTAATACTTGCACTATCAGGTGGTGTAGATTCTTCAGTTGTCGCAGCAATATTAAATAAAGCTATTGGTAAGCAGCTATCGTGTATATTTATTGATACTGGATTATTGCGAAAAAATGAAACAGTTGAAGTAAAAAAAATTACCTCAGCATTAAAAATAAATCTTAGAATAATTGATGCTTCCAGAAAATTCTTATTAGCTTTACGTGGGGTAAAGGACCCTGAGAAAAAAAGAAAAATTATTGGAAAGTGCTTTATAGATGTCTTTAATGCTGAAGCTAAAAAAATTGAAAATGTAAAATATCTAGGTCAAGGTACTATTTATCCTGACGTAATTGAATCTTCATCTAAAAATTTAAAATCAGATGTTATTAAATCACACCATAATGTTGGTGGACTTCCTAAAAAGATGAAATTAAAGCTTGTTGAACCAATAAGAGATTTATTTAAAGATGAAGTTAGAAAGGTTGGTCTTGAGTTAGGCTTACCTAAAGTTTTAATCAACAGACATCCATTCCCTGGACCAGGTCTAGCAGTACGAATACTTGGTGAGATAAATCATGAGAAGATAAAAATTCTTCAAGAAGTAGACCACATCTTTATTGACGAACTAAGGAATCAAAATTTATATAACAAAATAGATCAAGCTCTAGCAGTATTAATACCCTCAAAATCTGTTGGAGTTATGGGTGATAAGAGGCAGTACGGATATATTATTGCGCTCAGAGCAGTGAATACTACTGATTTTATGACTGCAACAGCTTCTCACATATGTCATCAGACTCTAAACAATATTTCTACAAGAATAATCAATGAGGTTGATGGTGTAGCAAGGGTTGTCTATGATATTACATCAAAGCCGCCCGGAACAATAGAGTGGGAGTAAGTAATGTCAGATGCACTTCTTTATCATAATCCTAGATGTAGTAAATCAAGAAAAGCCCTTCAAATAATTCAAAATCATAATATTAATATTAAAGTAATACTTTATCTTACAGATAAACTTACTAAAGCTATGTTGAAAGAAATACTGGATTCATCTGGACTACCTGTCAGAGATATCATCAGAAGTAATGAAAAGGAATACAAAGAAAATAATTTAGATGATCTTAATCTCACTAAAGATGAGATTCTCGAACTTATACTCAAACACCCTAAATTACTGCAACGCCCAGTATTTGTTTTCAACAATAAAGCAATTATAGGGCGACCTCCTGAGAATGTTCTAAAAATTATATAAACTTACAGTTGTACCGCTCAAATAGTTCATATATCATATGAGAACTTATTGAGAACTTATGAAAAAACATTCTACTTTAACTACCAAGGAACAGAAAACCTATGACTTCATTGCTAAGTATTCAAAAAAATATGGAAAATATCCCTTATTAACAGAAATTGCAAAGGGAATAGGAATTACATCAAAGGGTGTAGCGCATAGATACGTAAAATCTTTAGAAAAAGCAGGTAAAATCTTAAGGTTTTCAAATAAGCATCGTGGTATTTCTGTGATAGATGAAGGACCTCTTTTTTTAAAATCTTTAGGAAAGATTGCAGCTGGCGGACCTATTGAAGCAATAACTGATCAACAAAGAATTGAACTTGAATATTTGTTTACCAATAAAAAATCATATGCACTCAAGGTGAAAGGAGAATCAATGATAGATGCGGGTATAAATGATGGAGATTGGGTAATTATCGAAGAAAGTAAAAAATTTTATAAGTCAAAAGTTCATGTAATTTTAATTGATAATCAAGACGTGACCTTAAAATATATAGAAAAGGTGAACTCAGGCGAGATAAAACTAATTCCTGCAAATAAAGTATATAAAGAAACAATTTACCCTGTTGAAAGAATTTCTATTCAAGGATATGTAGTTGGACAAGTAAGAATATACTAATGAGTAAAAAAATATTTATTCATGTAGATATGAACGCATTTTTTGCCTCAATAGAACAAAGAGATTATCCAAAACTTTTAGGAAAGCCTATAGCTGTAACTAATGGAAAGTATGGCTCATGCATTATTACTTCTTCGTATGAAGCTAGAGCATTTGGCATAAAGACAGGGATGAGGATTTCTGAAGGAAGAAAAATTTGTCCTTACTTAGTTCAAAGGTCATCAAGGCCAACTGTATATGCAGCAACATCAGCAAGGATAATGAATATACTGCATAATATAACTCCTGATATTCAAATATACTCAGTTGATGAAGCTTTTTTAGAATTAACAAATTGTATGAAAATTTATAAAGAAATTAATTATGTTGCATACAAGATTAAAGATCTTATTTATGAATCAGAAAACCTTAAATGTTCAATTGGTATATCATTTAGTAAGTCACTAGCAAAATATGCTTCAAAAATTAATAAACCAGATGGAATAACTTATATTAATAGAAATAATTATCATGAATATCTAGATAATTCACCAATAGAAACTTTGTGCGGGGTATCAACAGGAGTCAAAAGTTTTCTAAACCATCATGGTGTTTATAAATGTTCTGATATGAAAAAGTTACCTATAAGTATACTTTCTAATAGGTTTGGCAATATTGGCAAAAAAATATGGCTAATGGCAAATGGAAATGATTTTGAAGGACTTATTCCAGATTTAAATCATCCAAAAAGTCTTGGACATGGAAAAGTATTAAAGCCTAATACAAAAAGTAGCTATTTAATAAAAAAAGTATTTCTAAGGATGTCGAATAAATTAGCAATACGTTTACGTAAATCTAATTTTGAATCAAATGTTTTCTTAATAGGTATAAAAATAAAAGCAGGGTGGATACAAAAGAAAGTCAAAATAGAGAAAGCTACGTGTAATCGAAATGATATATTTAATATTTGCTTATCTTATCTAAATTTGTTCGAAAAAAATACGGGCATTTATCAAGTTCAAGTTACAGCTTTAAACCCCTTAAAAAAGAATACGCAAATGGACATTTTCAGTGAAGATAATGATAAGAGTGAAGTTTTAGATCAAGCACTAGACAACATATATGATAAGTTTGGCCCCGAGACTATTAAGCCCGCTCGCTTAATTAGTGACCATACAGATAGCCCAGACGTAATCGCCCCAGCATGGAGACCGAGTGGACATCGAAAATCGGTATAAAAAAAGGCCGAGGGGGTAGATTCGGCCTTTCATTAAAGGGGTGGGGATATGACATCTTGTCTGTATCCTGTCTATAACATTACTCTAACAAAATAGACATGTCAATAATAAATATGAACAAAAACTATACAAATGTCAAAAATAATGATACTGTCTGACAAATAATAGACAATACTTTGACAAATGCTATGGAAAATATAATAATTAGAAACAATGACAAGGATAAGTCCGACATTAGTTTGCAAATGAAAGAAGATTTAGCTGCTAAACCTAGACATTTGATTCAAGTTGTCAATAGACGGACGGGCTTAAGCTCAGATGTAATTAGAGTATGGGAAAAAAGATACCAAGCAGTAATTTCTCATCGAAATGATACAAACAGAAGACTCTATTCAGATAAAGATATTGATAAACTAACTCTCCTAAAAAGAGCAATAGCTGCAGGAAGGAGAATAGGTGATATAGCTGCACTGTCATACGACGACCTCTTTGAACTCGTAATGGGAGATGAATCAACTGCATCCATAGGCTATAAAAGACCTAGCACAGGGACTATCATGGAATTGTTTGACGAGGCAGTTTCATGCATCAAAGAAATGAATAGTTGGAAACTAGATAATGTTTTATCAAATGCAGTAGCTATATTAAGCACAAATGATTTTTTAATTGAATTCATTAAACCGCTGAGTAATTACATACAAGATGAGTGCTCAAGAGGGAGTATAAGATACTCACACGAAAAGATGTCGAAGCTTTGTATTAGGACATGTTTAAACAATCTTTATTTGAATCTTCGTTCATCAAAAGAGGATTGTCCTAGACTTGTTATAGCCTCATTGTTATCTGAACATGAGAGTCTAGACACTCTGATGCATATGATTGTTGCTCAAAATATAGGATGGGATCTTACTTACATTGGAAATGGTGTCCCACATGATGAAATAACTTTTGCAGCATCTAAAGTTAAGGCACAGGTAGTTGTATTAGCCATAAACAACCCAAGAGATATCGCCAGAAAGATTTATGAAATCAAACATATTAGAGATAAAGCTGATAAAACAGAGGATATAATTTTAATCGGCTCTCAATGTAGTGACTATAAACAGCTCAGTAATGAGTTTAACATCAATATATCAAATGATTTAACAAGCTTTAGACTATCCTTGGAAAGGCTCTATAGCTTAATTCGATAAAGTATTCTTTAGACTTTCCAAAGATAGAATATCATTTTCAATTTTTTTTCTGTTTGCAATATTTTGATTAATAATTTCAGCAGGGGCTCTTTCTATAAAGCTTTTGTTGTTAAGTTTTGAATCAATTTTATTGATAACATCATTAAACTGCATAATCTTATTTTCGATTTTATTTAGTTCATCTTTGACATTAATCATATTTTTAATCTGTAAGTATAAAACAAATTTATCATCTATTAGTTCGATATAATCATGATCATCGAATTCAACATCATTAGCAATAGATAGTTCAATACCTGACAGATTATTGATAAGCTGTACATTTTCAGTGATATCTAGATTAACCACTTCATTTTTTACAATTATTTTTGTAGCGATGTTAACTTTTGGATGAACACCAAGCTCAGTTCTGCTTTTTCTTATTTTTTTGATAATTTCTTGTATAACGCTTACTCTTTCATATATATCATCTTCTTTAGAAATTCGAATTTGGGATGGAAATTTACTATTTATCAGGCCTGCTTCATCTACAAGCTTCTTATGGTAAAGATTGCTCCAAATTTCTTCTGTAATAAAAGGTATAATTGGATGGCAAATTTTAAGTATTCTAATTATAGAATATATCAAATAATTCTTTGATGTCTCTGTCGTATTATTTTTAACTATCTCTAGGTACCAATCACAATATTCATTCCATACAAATTCATAAATACTATTTGCCATTAAATCAAATCTATATGTTGAACTATATTTTTTGAAATCTTTAGTAACATTATCTAGTTTATACATTATCCATTTATCAAATATTGTAGCAGCTGATGTATTTAGATTTTCTTTGTATTCATACTCGTCACATGTAAGCATAATAAATCTTGATGCATTCCATAGCTTATTACAAAAATTTCTATATCCCTCTATTCTGTTTAAATCAAAGTTAATGTCTCTACCTGTTGAAGCCATTGCACAGAAATTAAATCGCAATGCATCAGCCCCATACTCTTTTATTCCATTTGGAAAATCTCTTTTTGTTTTTTTGACTATATTCGCTTTCTGCTTTTCATTGATTAGACTCTCAGTTCTTTTTTCAATAAGTTTTTCTATAGATATGCCCTCTATAATATCTATTGGGTCAATAACGTTACCAATGGATTTAGACATTTTCTTGCCTTCTGAATCTCTAACAAGACCATGAATATAAATTTTATTAAATGGAATATTTTTTGTAAACTTAAGCCCCATCATAATCATTCTTGCAACCCAAAAGAAGATAATATCAAATCCAGTAACTAAAAGATTAGTAGGATAGTATTTTTCAAATATCCCATTATTTTTTTTCCAGTCAAGAGTCGAAAAGGGCCATAGTGATGACGAAAACCATGTATCCAAAACATCATTATCGCGAGTTAGTTCTGTTTCTTTTTTGATAGCATATTTTTCTCTTACATTTTTTTCATTTTTACCGACATAAACTTTTCCATCATTATCGTACCAAGCTGGTATTCTATGTCCCCACATTATTTGCCTACTAATGCACCAATCTTCAATATTTTCTAACCAGTTGAAATAAATTTTTTCCCAGTGCTCAGGAACAAAACTAATTTTTCCATCCTTAACTACCTCTATACCATTGTTTGCTATTTCTTTCATATTCATGAACCATTGACTCGTGAGTAATGGTTCGATTATTTCACCCGTTCTTTCTCCTATGGGCACAGTTGTCTTATAAGGTATTTGTTCTACAAAGACACCTATATCATCAAGATCTTTAATTAAATTATCTCTTATTTCATGTATATTCATTCCAATATATTTTTCATGAACATTCTCATTCATAGATCCATCCTTATTTAGGATATTTATAAACTCTAAATTATGTTTCTTACCAATTTTGTAGTCATTAAAGTCATGTGCGGGTGTAATTTTCAGACATCCAGTTCCAAAATCTATATCCACAATTTCATCTTGTATTATCGGTATTTCTTTATCAATCATTGGCAAAACTACTTGTTTCCCTATGAGATGTTTATATCGCTCGTCATTTGGATTAATACATACTGCGGAGTCTCCAAAGAAGGTCTCCGGCCTTGTAGTAGCAACAGTGATAAACTCGTTTGAATCAACAACTTTATATCTTAAATGATACAAGTAACCATCTTTTTCTTCATTTATAACTTCTAAATCAGATACAGCTGTTTGAAGCTTAATATCCCAGTTAACAAGTCTATTACCTCTATAAATTAATTCACTATCATAAAGTTCTATAAAGATATCTCTAACATTTTCTGATAAATCATCATCCATTGTGAATCTATTTCTTGACCAATCCGCAGAGGAACCTAACCTTTTCGTCTGATTGATAATTGTGTTTCCAGAAATCTCTTTCCATTTCCAAACCTCATCAATAAATTCATCACGACTAAGGTCTTTGATATTTTTACCTAAACTTTTAAGTCTATTTTCTACCACTAGTTGTGTAGCAATACCAGCATGGTCAGTACCTGGTTGCCATAAAACGCTCTTACCAAGCATGCGATGATATCTAACAAGAATATCAATGATAGTATGTTGGAATGCATGGCCCATATGTAATGTTCCTGTTACATTAGGTGGAGGCAACACTATAGAAAATTTAGATGTAGATTCTTTTGCTAAAAAAGATTTTGTCTTTTCCCAAGAATTATAAATCTTTTCTTCAATTTCTCTCGGCTTATATTGTTTGTTCATTATATTTATTATGCATTAAAGTAAAATTATTTTTCTTATATTCTAAAAACTTATTTCTACTTATGGATTTTTTTGATTCATCAGTATCCACGAATTCATAGATATTAATATCATTTTCAAGGTTCACTAAAGCATTATCATAATTATTTATAATAGAGGTATAATCATCAAATAGTCTGAGTTTATCAAGATTCTGTATAGATAATAATATTATTGGCGTATCAATTGCGTCTCCCTTATTATAAATCTTGTGTGGTAAAAAACTATTCTGTTCAAAAGACCAAAGTAATTTATCTAGTTCTTCAAGCTTTTCATAATCATCAATTATGATAATATTTTCATCTTTTTTGTATAAACATTTAACAAATTTACAAAGACATAATTTAATATCATGATTTATTTCAATTGAATAAAAATTTACGACTGATTTCAATTTTATTTATTTGTCATCACAAAGTCTGTAAGTAATTTTACTGGTCTACCTGTTGACCCTTTGTCATTTCCCGAATCCCATGCTGTGCCAGCAATATCTAGATGTGCCCATTTTTCTTCCGTTGTGAAATTAGCTAAAAATGCAGCAGCAGTTATGGCGCCACCATACCTCCCACCTATATTTTGTATATCAGCAAAATTAGTCTTTAGTTCATCAAAATAGTCACTATATAATGGTAATTCCCAAACACGATCACCCGTCTTATCAGCAGAACTTTTAATCTTCTTGGTTAGAACATCATTGTTTGAAAATAAACCTGATGGATATTTTCCAAGACCAACTAGGCATGCGCCTGTGAGGGTTGCCATGTCTAATATATATCTAGGTTTATATTTTTTGGAAAATGTTAATGCGTCGCACAAAACTAATCTTCCTTCTGCGTCAGTATTTAGTATTTCGATTGTAATACCTGACATGCTTGTTACTACATCTCCTGGTCGAGTAGCTACTCCACTAGGCATGTTTTCAGCACATGCTAGTATGCCTATAACATTATTTTTTAAATTCATTTCAGCACATGCTTGCATAGTACCAATAACTGAACCTGCTCCTGACATATCATATTTCATTTCATCCATATTAGGCGATGGCTTAAGAGATATGCCTCCTGTATCAAATGTAATACCTTTACCTACTAACACGATAGGCTGTTTATTTTTTATAGGCATATATTTAATTATTACAAGTTTTGCTGGCTGTGTACTTCCTTGCGAAACAGATAGCAATGATCCCATTTTAAGAGTACGCATCTGCTTCTCATCCAGAACTTCCACTTTTAAGTTCTTATTTAATTTTTCTAATTTTTTTGCTTCTTTTGCTAAAAAAGTTGGGTTACATATATTTGGAGGGGTATCACCAAGGATTCTAGCTTTATTAAGACCATTAGCTATCGCAATTGAAATATCTATGGTGTTATTCAATTGCTTATTACTAATTTTACTTGAAACGTTTAATAAACACTCCTTCAAAGATGAAGTATTCGTCTTTTTATAGCTATATTGAGTTTTTTCAATCTCTATAATACTAGATTTTATATGATCATAATTCCTAATAGCTATGTTATTAAGATCAAGCGAGATGCTTTTAATATTATAACCATTGATTTTCTTTAACGCAGAATTAAGATTTTTTTCATAATTTTGAATTGTTAGCTTGTTTTTTTGACCAAGACCAACAAGAAAGTAGTTTTTTTCATACATTTTACTAGAAAATATATTCATTGAACCTGATGCACCAGTGACTAATTTATTAGATATCGCTAATTTTACATCTTCAAACACGGCATTACTAAAGACCGACTTATTAAGGCTTGATAGTTTATCTTCATAGATAAATAATAAATTATACTCAGCTTTTGAATTTTTGTTGAATCTTACGTATTTCATGATATTTCCAAATAATAAAGTTATACTGATTTAATGGTTAAGATTAACACTTTTATTTGACCTTGTAATTATTACTTTGAATTTAATTAGCCAATATATTTATAAAAACTCTCTTCTGTCAGTGTTATCTGTTTTATTAATTCTTTCGCTTATACTTTTTGCAAATACAGGACTAAGATTGATGGAGGACGTTAATGATGGTGGTATTCCATCTGTATTTTTATTACAGTTACTGAGTTTAAAAATAATACAGTACTTCTCTTTACTTATACCTATCAGTCTGTTTTTTGGAATAATAATTGCTCTCAATAAGCTGTACGTATCTAATGAGATGGTAATTATGAAGGTAAACGGCTATTCAAATAAATTAATATCGACGATTCTCACAAGAATGATTGTCATTACAGCTATCATTGTCATGCTTTTCAATTGTTTTATTACACCTTATACAGTAGACATTAGATCTGAAATCGAGCATCGAATCATTCATGAACAAAAGATATACTCTTTTCGTGATAAAAATTTCACAATTAGCAATGATGGATCAAAAGTAATTTATATTAACAATAAAAATAAGCTTACTACAGCTAATGTATTTATTAAATCTAAAACTAATGAATCAAACTCGATTAGTATCTCATCTGGAATATCAACAACAGAATCTAATGACGACTTAATTAAATTAGTTGAGGGTAAGTCTTATGTATTCAATCCTGATGGAAGTTTTAGTTCTACAGAGTATCTCAATCAAGATATTTTATTATCCAATGAAGTTCCTAAAAGTATAAATAATGATCTAGAGTCTAAGTCTATTTTACAACTACTTCAGCTTGATGATATTTTTTCGTTTTCTGAAATTCTAAAGAGATTCTCTATGATAATAGCAACATTGATACTTGGTTACCTTGCAATACCTCTTAGTCATATAAATGCTAGAGAAGATAAATATAGAAATATATTTATTGCTGCATTTTTCTATTTTAGCTATATAGTTTTGATTAATATCTTTACGAAATCATTTGATACTAGAGTATATATTTCATTCAGCCTAATTACTCTTCATATCATCTATTTATACATCACATTTAAACTTCTTACTTACACGAATCATACTAGATAATAAGATGAATAAAATATTTATATATATGTTTAAAAAATACCTATTAGGATTCTTCCTAACTATAAGCATACTCATAAGTATCAATTTACTAATTATTTTTTTATCTGAGTTAAGAAACTTAGGAATAAATGAATACACACTTTCTCTAATTGCTCAATATACTTTATTCTTAATCCCACAAAACTTCCTAGATATTTTCCCATATGCATTGCTAATCGGTAGCATGATCGCATTCGGATCTATGGCATATCATTCAGAAATCCTTGCAATCAATTCAAATGGTGTAGGCGTTAGAAAAACTATTTTAATAATTATGTTTCAAACATTTTTATTAGCATCTGTATTTACATATGTAGGTAATCATATTTCGCCGCAGTTCTCTGTTCATGCACAAGAGATTAAAAATAAAGCTCTCAAAAAAAATAGTATTAATCAAGAGATATGGTTTAAAGGCAAAGATTATATTATTAATGCTAAAAGAATCATTACTGATAAGCATTTAGAAGATATTGAAATAATAAATATCAATAATGGTAGTATTAATTCAATCATAAACGCAGAGGCAGCGACTTATGATACTAATTGGATTTTGAGTGGAATAAAAATTATCGATATCAATACTAATCAGATAATTAATAAAGAAACACTTAATATATCTTCTGAGAAATTCATACCGTCTCAAATACTTAAAAATAAATTCAATAAAAAACGTCATCAATCAATTGAATCTCTATATGCAAATATAATTTTCTATAATGAGTTGGGTATATATTATGAAGAGCATAAGGTCATGTTCTGGCAAAAAATATTATTACCAATTTCATGTTGTATAATTGTTTTTGTTGGTATACCTTTCTTATTTACAAAAATTAGATCTACCAATCAAAGTCAAAAAATTATTTTTGGTATATTATTTGGAATCACTTATTTTGTTATTTCTAGTATTATTATTAATATGTGCCTAATACTAAATATATCTGCATTAATATCTGTCTTGATATCTATGGGGATATTTTTTATTTTCGGATATTTCTTATTTAATAAGCTGGTTAAAAGTCATATTCATATTTAATCAATTCTTTCCAAATAGGTTTTCGATAACTTATCTTGTAGAGATTCTGAGTAAAATATTAACAGTAGATGACCACCTATTAGAGCAATTATAATTCTTACAAAAGACTGAAGATAAGATATGTCTAAAGAACATCTACTATATATTTTTACTTTCCATATTTTCATGCCAAGAGTTTGATTATATTTTTTCCAAAACCATGCATAATACAAAAAAACTATTAAAATAAGATATAGTTGGTACAGATAGCTATTTAAAACTGCATTGCCCTGTGTAAAAAGGATAATTGGTATCGTGAAAAAATATAATACTGCAAAGAGTAGGATTACATCATAAAAATTTATTAATAATCTTTTAAATAAGCCTACATTATTCATAATGCTCACTTGATAGGACGAACGGGATTACTTTTACGTTTTCACCTTCTTTTATTTTATCTATGTGTTCTGCAAGCTCAATATAACAATTTGCATCTTTTAATGATGATAAGATATTTGAACCCTGAGCACCTGAGCTTTTAACGAAAAACTCATCATTATTAATTGTCAAAATGCCTCTTTTATATTCTTTCCTGCCCTTTCTTTTTTTAATCTCGGATTGTAGCTTTGCAGTTAGAGTTAAAGATGTATTATTTTTTTGACCTGTTATCTTTCTTATTGCTGCGGTCACAAATAAATTAAAAGTTACTACGACTGATACTGGATTTCCCGGCAATCCAAAGAAAAAGCATTTTTTAATTTTGCCAAATGCTAATGGTCTTCCTGGTTTGACAGCTATTTTCCAAAAATTTACTTTACCTAACTTTTCCAATGCATTTTTGATAAAATCAGCATCACCAACTGATACTCCCCCTGTTGTAAGCAATAAATCACATTCATTAGATGCTAGCGCTAATTTTTTTTCTACAGATTTTAGTTTATCCTTTACTACCCCAAAGTCCTTTATTTTAATTGGATACTTTTGAAGTAATCCATGTAATAGATATCTGTTACTATCATATACTTGAGATTTTTTGATTTTAGTATCAATGCTTACAAGCTCATCACCTGTCGAAAAGAAACCTATTATAGGTTTAGAATAAACTGGTATTTTTGCTTTGCCTAAGGAAGCTAAAATTCCCATATCTACATCATCAATTTGTCTGCCTTTCAATAAAACAGTAGTATTCTTTTTGATGTCCTCACCAGGAAATCTTATATTTTGATCTTTGAATATATTTGCATTAATAACTATCTTATCGTCTATATTTTTAACAAGCTCTTTCATTACAACCGCATTACAACTCTTAGGAACCATACCGCCAGTCATTACTTTTACTGCTTCATTTATCTTTACATTTTTATTATATGGACGACCTGCGAAAGATTCTCCAACACATCTAAAAGTATATTTATTATTTGAGTTTGTAATATCCATACAAACCGCGTAACCATCCATAGCAGAATTTTTATAATTAGGTATATCTTGATTAGATTTAATGTCTTTTGCCAGAACTCTACCATAAGATTCTTTTAGGGGTACTAGCTCAGTATCTTTTTTGCTTACTATGGATTTTAATATTCTTGATAGTGCCTCCTCAACATTCAAGGCATTTGGATCAAATTCATTAAAACAATTATCTTTCATTTTTTTAAATTAAATAAATTATGTATACTGAGTATATCAAATATTATGCCGATATCAGATAATTCAATTGAATATCAACTTATAGATCAATATTGCAATGATGCATCGTTCAAAAGGGGCCTCTCTAGAAATACAATATTAGCTTATAAATCTGATCTTAAAATATTCCTTACATGGCTTGAGCATAATAAAAAAAAATTCTCTAATGTAGATAGAATTATCATTAATAACTATCTTGCTGATAGATTAGATAAAGGGACATCAGTAAGTACTATACAAAGAATAATTACTTGTATTAAATCATTCTATTTATTCTTATTTGAAAATAAAATTATAGATAATAATCCTGCACAACTAATAGAAAATCCGAAAAAAAGAAGAAAGCTACCAACTATTATTTCAGAAAATGAAGTAGAAAAGCTTCTTGAATCACCTGATATAAAAACAGGCGTTGGACTTAGAGATAAATGCATTCTTGAGCTGCTATATTCTGCAGGATTAAGAATAAGTGAACTATTAAATGTTAGAGTCAATCAAATCTCTAAGGAAAAACCATTTTTGAAGATAAAGGGTAAAGGAAATAAAGAGAGACTCGTACCAATAGGTTCATCAGCGATGAGTTTATTGATATTATATATTGATACATATAGAGCTAATTTAAAGCCAACTAATCATATTGATATGTTATTTCTAAATGAAAATGGCTCTATTATTTCAAGACAAGCTTGTTGGGAGATGATTCAAAAGTACGCGACAGTTTCTCTTATTAACAAAAAAATATCCCCTCATAATTTGAGACATGCATTTGCAACACATCTGCTTAATAATGGAGCAGACTTAAGGACTGTACAGATGCTACTTGGCCATGCTAGTCTATCAACAACACAAATTTACACTCATATTGCTAAGGAGAGGTTGGTAAAATTTCATCAAAAATACCATCCTAGAGGATAACTATGAAAAATATTTTTTTATTTCTTACTCTTGCATTGCTTGTTTCATGCGCTAAAAGGGATGATGCTGATATTGATATAAGAAAAACAATTTCTAATGCTTATCCAGATATTGCGGTAGATGAAATAAAAAAAATTGATGAAAACTTCCACGAAATTATTATAAATAATCAAATTTACTATGCTACGAATGATGGTAAATATCTAATCATAGGTAATGTAATTGATTTGAGTACAAAAGAAAGCATTACTGAAAATACTAAGATGAATCAAAGATTATCAATAATTAACTCGATTGATATGAATAATCTTATGATATTTAAGCCTAATAAGACAAACCATATTCTTACGATTTTTACGGATACATCATGCCCATATTGTCAAAAACTTCATAATGAAATACCGAGTTTATTAGAAAATAATATTGAAGTTAGATATGTTTTATTTTCACGAAATGGAAATGAAGTAGATGCATACCACCAGCTTGTAGCAGCATGGTGTTCTGATAATAAGGTTGAGGCTTTAGAGGATTTATTTGCAGGTGATATTTTAGAGGAGGGAGCTAAGTGCGAGAACCCAATCTCCAAAAACTTTGAGTATGCTGGTTCATTATCTGTTGAAGGGACCCCAACTATCTTTCTTGAAGATGGAAGAATTATACCAGGCTATCAAAACTATAAAAATATCATAGCTTTTATAAATCAGAAATAACTTACAAAAATTTCTTTTCTATATTGTTTAAGAAATTATCTATCTTTTTAAATTGATCTTCCATACCAGAAAATCTTGAATCAGTTATCGCTTTATCTAATTCTCTGCGAGCTTTTGCAAGTGTAGTCCATGGTAATTTTTCCCCAATATTCGATATTTTATCTTTTATATAATCTTGATGTTCTTTTCTAGTCTCTTCAGTAAGCAAATCATTTCTATCTGAATACATTTTTCTTTTATATAGTTCTACTAATCTTTTATCTTCAAGAGAATTTAATTCTTTATCTAAATCATGAGCATTATCTATTTTCGATAATTGTTGAATTATTTTCCAGTCACTAGGACCTGTGAAGCCCCGATATAACATTTCATCTACATGATCTGATGCAGACATGTAATCTCCGCTGTCAATTTGATAATCTGCAAGCTGATCTACAAGATATTGATTAACATTCATAATAAAATTACTTGAAGCTTTCACTAAGTTAGCTCTTTCTTCGTATAATCCTTTATTTTCTAGATATTCCTTTTTTTGAATATTATTCATATGTTTTTCTTCTAGAAAGATTGGATAATCATTACTTTTAATTTTTTTTAGGATCTTGTTTTTAAATAATCCTCCTATACTTCTTGTCCTTGAGTTTATTACATCATCTGTAACTTCTTCATTTAAATTATAAAATATAATTTCTTTTGCATTATCAGGGTTACTGGTAACCAAGGATACTGGTATATAAGTTCCTGTTGCATTTGTTGGAGGAATTATAAGAATATTATTGTTATTAATATATTCATTAACATTTTTATAACTTCTAAACTGAATCATATGTTCCCATAATTCTGGTTCATTTTTTTTAATAATATTTGCTAAGTCTATTGTGGCATCAACATCACTCATCGCATCATGAGCAAATTCATGTTTTATTTCATTATTTTCTGCGAGTTTTTCTAGCTTTAAGCTCCTTTTGCCAGTTTTTTCATCACTTGGAATATTCAGATATGGCTTATCCAGATTACAGACTGCTAGAATTATTTTAAACAGGTCTGCTCTAGAATTATTGTTCGTGTTCGTAAGATAGGGAGCATGGAGAGATTGATAAAAACTACATCTAAGAAACTTCTCGTCAAAATTAATATTATTATATCCAATAAAAATTGCAGGAGACCATGAGGCTAATTTTGTATGTACTCTATCCATAAATTCATAGAAGGATTGTTCACGACTTAATTGTTCTAAGTCAGTTTTTGTGATGAGCATTGCAACAGGTGATGGAATAACACCGTCTCTTAATCGACATTTTTCATTGAACTCATCGATAATATTAAAGTTCTCATCAACTAGTTTTGCTGCAAGTTGAATAGGCTGATCAAAGTACCAACTTAATCCAGAAGTTTCAAAATCATAAAAAACATAATTCATTTATATTGTATGTTGGATAGTGTAATCTTATTATACACAACAATGGTAAAAAAGACATACACCGCATCTGATATAGAAATTCTAAAAGGAATAGAGCCGGTTCAAAAAAGGCCTGGTATGTATACTGACACATCTACACCTAATCATTTATTACAAGAGGTATTAGATAATTGTGTTGACGAATCTATTGCTGGATTCTGTAATAATATTGATATTACTTTAAACACTGATGGGTCATATACAGTTAAAGATGATGGACGGGGTATGCCAGTAGATATCCATCCAGAATACAAAAAATCTGGAGTTGAGGTTATTATGACCAATTTACATTCTGGTGCTAAATTTAGTAATAAAAACTACAAATATTCTGGGGGGCTTCACGGAGTAGGTGTATCCGTAGTGAGTGCATTATCTGAATCTCTTATTGTTGATATTGAACGCACTGGTGATCAAAATCTTCATCAGATTTCATTTAAAAATGGAATAATCAGTAAAAAATTGTGCGCTATTGCTAAAACTACAAAAAATTCTCATGGTACCTGTATAACTTTTAAGCCAAATAAAAAATATTTTGATAGTGAAGACATTCAAATTACTAGATTACATAAGCTTGTAGAAGCAAAAACTATATTGAAGCCGGGCTTAAAGATAATAATTAATGATTTAAAGTACAAAACTGGTAATAAAGTATATTGTCATACTGGATCCTTAGATTTATATTTAAAAAATAATCTAAAATCTCAAACTCTACTTCCAATAGACCCAATTCTAATAGAACTTGATGATGATTTATTTGAAGTCTCTTCAACCGTTTGTTGGATAGAAGATATTGAGGAAATTATTCAAGATAGTTATGTAAACCTAATACCAACTTCTGATGGTGGTACCCATGTAAACTCTTTAAAGTCTGCAGTTGCTGATTCTTTACGAGATTTCATGATTACTCACAAAATTATGCCAAAGAACTTAAAAATTATCCCAGATGATATATGGAAAAATACATCTTATCTGATCTCAATTAAAATTTCTGACCCTCAGTTTGTTGGTCAAACAAAAAATAAATTACAATCCACATCTATTGGATCGAAACTATCATCTCAATTAAAGGATAGATTAGAATTGTGGCTCAATAACCATTCTGATACTGCTGAAGAAATATCAAACCTTGCTATACAGAATGCTTATCAAAGGTTATCTAATAATAAAACGAAGAAGATAAAGTCTTCAACAAAGAGTATTATAATGCCAAGTCGTTTATCGGACTGTTCTAGTAAAGACAATAATGTGAATGAATTATTTCTCGTAGAAGGAGACTCTGCTGGAGGTTCTGCAAAACAAGCCAGAGATAGAACCTTTCAAGCTATATTGCCTTTGAGAGGAAAGATACTTAATACATGGGAAGTTAGTTCATCAAAGATACTTGAATCAAAAGAAGTTCAGGATATATCGACTGCAATAGGTGTAAAACCTGGTGAAAGTAACCTTTCGTCATTGAGATATGGAAAAATTTGTATATTGGCTGATGCAGATTCTGATGGTTTGCATATCGCAACATTACTTATTGCTTTGTTTGTTAAGCATTTTCCTGATCTTATACTAAATGAACATATCTACGTTGCTCTTCCACCTCTCTACCGCTTAGATTATAAAAATAAAACCTACTATGCTATTTCTGACGATCATTTAAATAAAATACTTAGTCAATATAAAATTAAATCTACAGATAGTAATTTAAGTATAACTAGATTTAAAGGTTTAGGTGAAATGAACCCATCTCAGCTTAGAGATACAACTCTGACTCCAGCATCAAGAAAACTTATCCTATTATCCCTTGACCATAAAAGTAAGGATATAAAGAAATTAAATATGATGCTATCGAAGAAAACAGCTCCCGACAGAAAAGTATGGTTAGAAAAAAAAGGTAATCTTGCTCAAACAAGCTAATGACAAAAAATAGAGATTTATTTTCATCAAATATAGAAAAAGTATCAATAGGAGACTTTAGTGAAGATGCGTATTTAAATTATTCTATGTATGTAATTTTAGACCGCGCGCTTCCTAGTTTATTAGACGGCCTAAAACCTGTTCAGAGGAGAATAATTTATGCTATGAGTGAATTAGGGTTAAAACACTCTACCAAACATAAAAAATCCGCTAGAACAGTTGGAGATGTATTAGGAAAATTTCATCCTCACGGAGATACTGCATGTTATGAAGCAATGGTGATAATGGCACAATCATTTGCTTATAATATGCCGTTAATTGACGGACAAGGTAATTGGGGTACACAAGATGACCCTAAGTCTTTTGCAGCTATGAGATATACAGAATCAAAGCTCACACAATATTCAGAATTATTACTTCACGATTTAAAAAATGGTACATCAGATTGGATACCCAATTTTGATGGCACATTAAATGAACCTAAATTTTTACCATCTCAAATTCCTAATATTCTTATAAATGGAAGTTCAGGTATAGCAGTAGGTATGTCTACAGATATTCCACCGCATAATCTTGGCGAGATTATATTGGCGGTTCAATATATTATTAATAACCCTAAGTGTAGTATTAGGGAACTTATGGAATTCATCCCAGCACCAGACTACCCAACTGGTGCAGACTTATTACAAGATGAATCCGATATAGATGCTATCTATAATGAGGGTACGGGTAACATTAAATTGAGAGCTGAATACAGCCATCATGGGAAGACTATAGAAATAACATCCTTGCCTTATCAAGCCTCGACTACAAAAATTATTGAACAAATTCAGTCACAAATCATTGATAAAAAGATTAGTTTTATAAACTCAATCGAAGATCAATCTGACGAGAAAAATCCTGTAAAAATCATTATAAAAATTAAAGGAAATAGTCATAACTCAAATGATGTTATGAATCATTTATACTTCACGACTGATCTAGAGAGAAGTTATAGAGTAAATCTAAATATGATTTCAATGGATGGTAAACCGAAGGTTATGAATTTGAAAGAAATCTTAACTGAATGGGTCTCATTTAGAATCAATACATATAAAAGAAAACTTAATCATGAGAACAACAATATACTTGATAGACTTCACATTCTTGAAGGATTTTTAATTGTATACAAGCATCTAGATAAGATTATAGAAATACTGAGGAATGAAGATAATCCAAAACTAAAGATAATGAAAATAGGAAAGTTTTCTGAAAAACAATATGAATCTATTATTAATATGCGATTAAGAAATATAGCTAAACTTGAAGAAGATAAAATAAAAGATGAGTATAAAAAACTTCAAAAACGAAATAAAGAGATAAACTCTATTCTTAAATCTAAAGCAAAACTCAATAAATTAATTATTCATGAACTTGATGTTCTTAGTGAAGAGTATGCACATGATAGAAGAACAAATATTTTGTATAATACAGACTCATCTAAACAAATCATACAAGAAATAAAAATATCAAGTGAGCCTGTATCTCTAATTTTATCAAGTAATGGATGGGTCAAAACTAGCAAAGGTAGTTCTGTATCACTCGATAATTTAACATTTAAATCAGGTGATTCATATCTTGCTCATTTAGATATAGAAAATAATAAGCAAGTATCTTTTTTAGATCAAAAAGGATTTATATATTCAATGATGGTCAATGATATTCCTTCTGGAAGAGGTTATGGTGAATCTTTAAAAAAATATTTCAATATTGATGACGGAGTACATATCACTGGAATGTTGAATACCTCTAATGATTTACATACTCTGTTTACCTCTGAGTCAGGTTATGGGTTCTTATGTAAGAATAAGGAACTTTTATCTTCAAACCGAAACGGTAAATCAATTGTAAAAAATAAACAATCAAATATTATTAAGCCACTTGAAGTTGATGCTAAAATTTTTGATTATTATTTACTTGTGACTAACAACCAATACCTCATTTTATCTAAGCTTGATGATATTCCAATTTTAACCAAAGGGAAGGGTGTGAAATTAATTAACATCCCTAAATCTGAAGATAGCGAAAAGGTTATATTTTCTGGGGTAATTAGAGCAGGTCAAAGACTTGAAATATCTGCAGAAAATAAAAGAAGCAAATATATTGAATTTAAGGAACTTCAACCATATATTATGACTAGAACAAGACGTGGAAAGAAAATTGAGCAAAAATTTATCCACAAGAATATGAAATTAAATTATAATATAGGGTAACCATGAAAAGAATTTTTTATTTTATTGTAGTCAATATCGCAATACTATTTGTTTTAAGTATCTTTCTATCACTTACAGGCTTTACCGGCATTCTTCAGTCGAATGGTGTGGATCTTGATTATGATTCACTTATGCTATTTTCACTTGTTTTTGGTATGGGCGGTTCATTCATATCCCTATACATGTCTAAGTGGATGGCTAAATCCATGGCAGGTGTCAAATTAATTACTAATCCATCAAATGAATTTGAAAGATGGTATTTAGATGTCGTAAAAAAACAATCAGCACAACTCGGATTAAAAATGCCAGAGGTTGGAATGTTCAATTCTCCCCAACCGAATGCTTTTGCTACTGGTTCATCCAAAAATAGTTCATTAGTTGCACTAAGCACAGGGCTTGTTAGCGCAATGAGTAGGGATGAAATCGAAGCTGTAATAGGTCATGAAATGAGCCATGTTGCAAATGGTGACATGATAACGCTCACACTCATACAAGGAATAGTTAATGCCTTTGTAATATTTTTCTCCCGAGTAATCGGTCATTTTGTAGATAGAGTTATCCTAAAAAATGAGAGAGGATATGGTATAGGTTATTTTTTCACTGTAATATTTGCCCAAGTGGTATTAGGAATACTTGCATCAACTATAGTATGTTGGTTCTCAAGAATGAGAGAATTTAGAGCAGATATTGGCGGTGCTCAACTAACTTCTAAAACTAAAATGATTAATGCACTTAAAGCACTTGAGCGCCAAGTAGCAGCACCATTACCTGATCAAATGTTAGCATTCGGTATATCTAATAAAGGACAATCTAGTACGTTAAAAAAATTATTTTCTACTCATCCACCTTTAAGAAAAAGAATAGAAGCTCTAGAAAATTCTGATATAGAATCTGTGCCGCAAGAACAACTTAATTAATGGTCGATCATTCACTTCTCAGAAATGGCAACAAAGTTCTTGTTGATAATCAACCCTATGTAATCATGGATACAGACTTTGTTAATCCAGGTAAAGGCCAAGCGTTTACTAAAATTAAGATAAAAAATCTTCTGAATAAGAAAACTATTGAAAAGACTGTAAAAATTGGCGAAGAACTCAATGAAGCAGATGTTCTTAACACCTCAATGCAATTTCTCTATCAAGAATCAAACACTTTATTTTTTATGAATCTTGAATCTTATGAACAGATTGAATTAAATGTATCATCAATAGACTTCGATCCTAGATGGTTAAATGATGGTGATGAATGTAACGTTACAATCTGGAATGATGCTATCATAGATGTTGAGCTTCCTAATTTTGTTGTATGTAAAGTTACATCGACAGAAAGTGTTGCAAAAGGAGATACTGTATCATCCACACTTAAAGATGCAGAATTAGATAATGGTGTTACTGTAAAAGTTCCTGCATTCATCAAACAAGGTGAGGACATTAAACTTAATCCAAGTACTGGCGAATATTCATCAAGAGCAAAAAATGACTAAAGCGCAAGAACGTAGAAAAGCTGTTGAACAAGCTATACAAGAGCATAAAGCAAAAAAAAATAAATACATAATAGCTGCAGTATTTTGGTTTCTATCAAGTTTATATATATATTCAAATGACGCGGGCTTTTCTGATGTTTATTCTTTAAAGCCATTTGTTTACTTTATAGTAGGTCCAGTCTTTGCATCTATCGTATTCGGTAACATCATGTTCTTCATGCAAAAAATAATAGAAAAAGGCGTAATTGGTTTTTTCGGAAAGAATTCTCAAAACCTTGTTCTACCCGTGATCTCATTCGTATTCTTTTGTGCATTAGTCGGAATGTTTATTGTAATATTTAAATTTGCTGAACTACTACAAACCATTATCTAGATAAAATCAGATAAAACTAACCTGTTTTTATTTATCAATTAAATTAATAGATACAATAATATTATAATCATGTATTATGATTTTTATGCCTATACTTATGAGAGACATATTATTACCAGTTCTTATATCAACTGTCTATTGGCTAGCTTTATATAATGGCGTCTTATTTCTTAACCTTTTTGTTTTTGTTGTTTTATCTATTGTTTATGTTTATTACTGCAAATGGGTTAATGCGAATTATGAGCATATGTTTTCTAAAGAGTCTGTTGATGAAAAACTCAAAGACATGAATGGCTTCTCAAGACGAATTATTACAGGTATATGGGTATCACACTTTGCATTCTTCTTCTTCGGCGGGATAAGCTTAGGTGTTTCAGTCCCTTTTATCATCTACTTCAATTTGTAAATAATAGTTAATATTATCAATATCGTAATAGACCATGACTGATATATATGAACAAGCAAATGACAAATTAAATAACTTTATAAAAAATGATATTCTTACTTACTCTAAGAATAGGAACTATGATTATGGACCTAAAAATAGATCCAATGTATCTCATCTATCAAAATACATAACCCATCGTGTCATCAATGAATATGATGTTATTAATTTAGCACTATCAGAGTACTCTTTGTCAAAAATAGAAAAATATGTTCAAGAAGTATTTTGGAGAGTTTATTGGAAAGGATGGTTAGAACATAGACCACAGGTATGGAATGATTATTATGAATATTCAGACAACAATCTAAATATTGAAGACTATAAAAAAGCTATCGAAGGAACAACAGGAATAGTATGCTTTGATGATTGGGTAGAGGAATTAGTAAATGAAAACTACTTACATAATCACACAAGGATGTGGTTTGCAAGCATATGGATATTTACGTTAAATCTACCATGGCAATTAGGTGCTAATTTTTTTATGAAACATTTACTGGATGGTGATAGCGCTTCGAATACTCTTAGCTGGAGATGGGTAGCAGGTCTTCAAACAATTGGAAAACATTATTTAGCAACAGCGTCTAATATCAGGAAATTTACGAATAATGTTCATAATCCACAAAACTTAAATGAAAATGCATCACCACTTAATGAAAACAAAATCTATGACTTAATAGATATTAATTATTCTAATGCAGAACAAAGTAGTGATACTCTTTTAATGTGTGACAATGACCTTTCTTTTAAAGAAAGGGAAGGAATGTATACAAAATATAAATACATCTATTTGGTACAGCTTTCTAACGAATTCAGACGCATTGAACTTAGTGATAATGTATTAAATTATAAATATTCAATACTCGAAGAATTTTCTAATAATTGCCCACAATCCAAAATACTAAATGCAAATGATTTAAAAAAGGAAATTAATACAAATAAAAACTTTGATGTCATTTATCCATGTGTTGGAGAAAATCTTTCATTTCTTGAAAATAACAAAAATAATTCAAAATTAAATTATATTTATAGAAAAGAAGATTTATTCTGTTGGAAATATGCAAAAAAGGGATTTTTCAATTTTAAAAAGAATATACCATTAATTATTGAGAAAATTATCAAAACAAAAGATTTTTTTATCTAGCACTATTTCAGCATCAACGTAAGGATAATCCCTGTAAACATCACAATGGATAATGACGCTAAAACAGGTAATTTTTTCATTATACCTTTTCTCCAAAAATCTGGCTCTTTTCTCCAGGTATCAGTGTCTTTCCAAAATTCTGAGTCTTTTTTCTTTAATGACATAACAATTATTCCTTAGTTATCTCCTTCTTTAACAAATATCCCATCAATCATCTTACCTTTTCGATTTTTTATATCGTCATATGCAACCTTAAGGCAGTCTTTCATGGTTAGATTATTTCTTACCATTATATTAATTAAAACTACCATCATATCTCCAACATCGTCACGAATATCTTTGCCTTTACATAAACTATCAGATAATTCGCCTGCTTCTTGAATCAGCTTAAGATATTGATCTTTATCAGTACTGCCTTCTATAAGGTTTCTATCCTTATGCCACTGTGCAATTAAGTCTTCATAGTTTAATTCTTTCATAATATTTTTTCTCATCTGTCTGCTTATATTTATAATCAACAAAGCCCAAGTATACAATATTTATACTATCAATGAGGAATGATGAATCTTAATTTTTAAACCAGACTCCGTAGTTTTTAAAATAAAGGTGAATGCAACTCTCATATGTTCAGTTGGACTCATCAGTTTAAAATCTAGGATACCCATGATTGCAATAAGATCATTTTCTATAATTGTATTTGTTTCATCAATAGTCACACTCTCAAATGCTTTTAAAGCAAAGCCAGTATCTTCTGAGTATTTGCCACCAATGAAATATGAGAGAGCATCATCAACTGAATTTCTAAATATTGTCTTATTGGTCAATGTAGGTTTAAATAAAA
>ERZ802831.248-NODE-248-length-28175-cov-28.3974_pt1 | contig 28175 bp, 25 predicted proteins | sample MGYA00345655_ERZ802831 | MGnify/ENA primary metagenome ERZ802831 (study PRJEB30503, sample SAMEA104212376) | marine metagenome | biome: Westerlies Biome; feature: [SRF] surface water layer (ENVO:00010504) within the epipelagic zone...; material: water...
GTTGAGATGTATGCCAACACCTTCGACGGTACAGACCCGCAGACATACCTGTCGATGTATCGTTGTGGTAACGAGCCAAAGCCTGAGACACAGTGGCAGGGCGAGAACATCAACCGGTATTGTGATCCGGCCTATGATGCGCTTCTCGATGAGCTGGGTCGCACCGGTGACGTCGCCAAGCGCGGCGAGCTGGGCATCAAGCTGAACAACATGCTCACCAAGGACAGCTACACAATCGTGCCGCTTGTTCACCGTGGTCGCGTGTCGGCGCATGCCAACTCACTGGGCGGCGTTGTCCTGAACACCTGGGACTCCGAGCTGTGGAACGTTGCCGACTGGTATCGTATGGACTAAGCATCTGAAATACCGGAAGCCCGCTGTTCTGCGGGCTTCCTTTTTCCTTTTTGTTATTTTGTTCAACCCTGGAAAGGGGCATGCCGTTCCATGCTGACCTTTACAATCAGACGTCTGCTGATCTCGATCCCGACGCTGCTGTTCATCAGCCTGATTATTTTTCTGCTGTTGAATCTGGCGCCGAATGATCCGATGGCACAGGTGCCGCTGACGGTGCCGCCCGAGGTCAAGGAGAAGATGCGTGAGGCGCTTGGTCTTGGTCAGCCGCTTTACGTCCAGTTCTGGAAATGGCTGGTCCAGTTCTTCTGGATCGAACCGCAGGTGCTGATAGACTATTATTTTGGCACCACCTTCTCGGAGGGTGAACTCAGGGTCATCAGCTGGCAAACGCGCAGCCCGGTCATGGATATGATCGTGCAGCGACTGCCGCAAACGCTGTGGGTTGTAGGCATGTCATATATTGTCGGCATTCTGATTGCCCTGCCGATCGGCATCTATTCGGCCTATCGCCATTATTCGGTGTTCGACCAGGCCGGCACCTTTATCACCATGGTCGGGTATTCGATCCCGCCTTTCTTTACCGGTCCGCTGGTGATTGTGGTTTTTGCCGTACAGCTTGGCTGGTTGCCATCAACCTATGACACGCTGCATGAGGTGATTGACTGGGACACCTTTGTCATTCAGCTCAAGCAAATGGTTTTGCCGGTCATGGTGCTGGCCTTGCAGACCACGGCCCAGATCAGCCGTTATATGCGGGCCTCGATGCTGGACAATCTCAATCAGGATTATGTGCGTACAGCGCGCGCCAAGGGGTTGAGCGAGTGGGTTGTCGTGATGATGCATGTGCTGCGTAACTCGATGATTCCGGTGGTCACAGTGATCGCGCTGAACCTGCCGTCTATTTTTGGCGGTGCCATCATCACCGAGCAGATATTCAAGGTGAACGGCATCGGCCAGCAGCTTATCGGGGCAATCTATGCCAATGATCTGCCGACCATTCAAACGCTGACCTTCATTTTTGCCGTGCTGATTGTGTTCTTCAATCTGCTTGCTGACGTGATCTATGGTCTTCTTGATCCGAGAATCCGCTATGACTGATGCAACGCAAAACAGAAATGATGAAACGCGCAGCCAGTGGCGTGATGTCTGGGACCAGTTCACCAAGCACAAGGGCGCGCTGATCGGCGGCATCCTGTTCTTTGGTATTGTGTTTGCCGTGATGATCGGACCCTGGCTGTGGCCGTTTGAGGCAAACGAGATCAATATCCGCCTTCGTAACCAGACACCCAGCTGGGCACATCCCTTTGGCACTGACCAGCTTGGCCGCGATACTTTTGCGCGGATGATTGCAGGCGGCCAGACGTCGATTACGGTCGGGCTGGCAGCGATGATGCTGTCATTGATGCTGGGCAGCCTGATCGGCGTATTGTCGGGCTATTACCGGCGGCTTGACGGGCTGTTGATGCGTTTCACAGACCTGTTTCTGTCACTGCCGCTGTTGCCGCTGCTGTTGGTGATGATGCTGCTGTTCCGCGAACCGCTGAGCGAGGCTTACGGGCCGGAACGTGGCATGTTCGTGCTGATTGTTGTCTCGATCGGCATTACCAGCTGGATGCCGACGGCGCGTATTGTACGCGGTGATGTGCTGGCGCTGAAAGAGCGGGAATTTATCCTGGCTGCACAATCGATCGGCACCAGCGATGTGCGGATCATTTTGCGGCATATTCTGCCGAATGTGCTGTCGCCGATCCTGGTGTCGGCAACGCTCGGGATCGCAAACGCCATTATCACCGAGAGCGCGCTCAGCTTCCTCGGGCTCGGCTTCCCGCCAGATTTCCCGACATGGGGCCGTTTGCTGAACGATGCGGTTGATTACATGCAGCTGTATCCCGAACGCGTTCTGTGGCCCGGCCTTGCGATCTCGTTGACAGTGCTCAGTATCAATTATCTTGGTGATGGTTTGCGCGACGCCCTTGATCCGCGGATCAGAGGCCGCTGATCGGACGTTCTATTTTGGGGAGATGATACATGGCTGCATCAAAGACGCAGGTGCCTTCGATTGAATCACGTATGGCAGAGTCAGCTGCCCTGAAATGGCGGTGTATCGGGCCGTCCCGTGGGGGCCGGGTGGTGGCCGTTGCGGGTGACTACAGCGATCCGATGACATTCTATTTCGGTGCGTGTGCTGGCGGCATCTGGAAGACCGATGATGGCGGTACATACTGGGAATGTGTTTCTGACGGGTTTCTGACCAGCGGCACGATTGGCGCGCTGACGGTGGCCCCGTCTGACAGTAATGTGATCTATGCCGGCACTGGCGAGACCACAATCCGCGTCGACGTTTCCTTTGGTGACGGTGTCTACCGGTCAACCGATGCGGGTCGCAGCTGGCAGCATCTGGGTCTTGAGAAAACCAGGCAGATTGGCGAGATTCGGGTGCATCCCGACAATCCCGATCTGGTCTATGTGGCGGCGCTTGGCGATGCCTTCGGGCCCAGCGAGGAGCGCGGTATTTACCGGTCGGCCGATGGCGGAAAGACATGGCAGGCAGTGTTGCAGGTGGATGCTGATTCCGGTGCCATAGATCTGTCCATGGACCCGACAAATCCGCGCGTGCTGTTTGCAACATTCTGGCAGGCACGACGGCAGTTCTGGAACCTGTCCAGCGGTGGGCCGGGATGTCGTATTTTCCGCTCGATGGATGGCGGTGACAGCTGGCAGGACATCACGGGCGCGCCCGGCTTTGCTACCGGCATGCTGGGCAAGATGGGTGTCTCTGTTTCGCCGGCAAAGCAGGGCCGTGTATTCGCCCTTGTCGAGGCTGATGAGCATAATACCGGTCTTTATCGCTCTGAAGATTACGGCAACAGCTGGGCCCGAATTACGCCAAACAGGGATCTGATTCACCGGCCCTGGTATTACACGCACGTCTTTGCCGACCCGCAGGACGCCGACACCGTATATGTCACCAATTACCAGATGTGGAAGTCCACTGATGGCGGTGCAAGCTTTGCCGAAGTGACGACCCCGCATGGTGATAATCATGATCTGTGGATCGATCCGGCGAATCCGAACCGGATGGTGCAGGGCAATGATGGCGGTGCCAATGTGTCCTTTAATGGCGGGCGTACATGGTCCAGCATCTACAACCAGCCGACATCACAATTCTACCGGATGGATGTTGATAACCAGTATCCGTACCGCGTTTATGCCACACAACAGGACAACACCTCGGTTTCGGTGCCAAGCCAGACCGAATGGGGCATGATCACCAAATCTGATCTGCAGCTGCCGGGAACGGGTGAATCCGGCTTCATTGCCGTACATCCTGATGACCCTGACATTGTCTTTGTCGGTGCTGTTGGATCATCGCCCGGCGGTAATGGTGCATTGCAGCGGTATGACAAGCGCACCCGCCAGGTGCAGTTGGTCAATGTCTGGCCGGAAGAGGCGACGGGGTTTGCCCCGCGCGATCTGCGCTACCGGTTTGCCTGGACCTATCCGATCTGTTTCTCGCCACATGACAGCAACACGCTTTATGCTGGCGGCAATCACCTGTTTCGTTCGCAGGATCAGGGTAACAGCTGGGAATGTATCTCACCTGACCTCAGCCATAATGACACCAGCAAGCTGGATTATTCCGGTGGCCCGCTGACCGGTGACAGCGCCGGTGCCGAGGCCTATGCAAGCCTGTCTTCGGTTGCGGAAAGTCCACATCGCAAGGGCGAAATCTGGGGGGCTACCGACGATGGCCGCGTTCATGTCACGCGTGACAGCGGGGCCAGCTGGACCGAGGTCACACCGCCGAAGATGCCAGCCCTAGCCTATATCGGGACTGTGGAAATCTCGCAGCATGATGCGGACTGCATTTACCTGTCGGCAACCTGTTACAAATCTGCTGACTATCGTCCTTATCTGTTTGTCAGCCGCGATAGCGGGGCAAGCTGGTCCAGCATTTCGGACAGTTTCCCGCAGGATGAAATCACCCGGGTGATCCGCGCCGATACGGTACGCCAGGGTCTGCTGTTTGCGGGCACTGAAACGGGGGTCTTTGTCAGCGCGGATGACGGGGCAGGCTGGACGCGGATGCAGGGCGGATTCCCCGTCACGCCGGTCTATGACATGCGGGTCAAACATGGTGATCTGATTGTTGCGACGCATGGCCGTTCATTCTGGATTCTGGATGATCTGTCACCCTTGCGCGCCGCCGGTTCCGGACTGATTCCACCGCGCGAAACAGTGCGCCAGTGCCTGAGCTGGAGCACCGGTCTTTTCGATGGCGATGGCAAGGATTACAGCCCTGCCTTTGGTGTTGAAGGCGCGTCCTACAAGGTGAAAAACCCTGACGGGCGCAGCCAGCGGCGGTATCTTGATGTGGGTGAGAACCCGCCCGACGGTGCCATTCTGTTTTACTGGCTGGATGAGAGTGCCGAGGATAATCTGCTGATCGAGGTGCATGATTCAGATGGCGCATTGCAGGCCCGTTTCGATGTGTCTGATGAACGCCTGAAGATCGACATGAAGCCGACAGCGCATGCCGGTCTGAATCGCTTTGTCTGGGATCTTCGCAGCATGCCGCCTGTGCGCCTCGACCGCTCTCTGCAGGACCGGCCCTATCAGCCATTCGCCCGTGAGGGTGATGGCCCGGCCGGGGTGCGTGTGGTGCCGGGCACCTACCGTGTGTCACTGACTGCTGGCGGCAAAACCAGCACGCATGATCTTGTCGTTGCCAGGGACCCGCGGATTGATGTCAGTGATGCTGATCTTGCTGCCCAATATAAGGTGGCCAAAGCGCTGACGGATTCGGTTTCTGATCTCTATATCGGGGTGAATCGTATCAGGATGATGCGCAAGCAGCTGACAAACCTGAAACTTCTGGTACCTTCAATTGATAGCCAGATCGAAGAGGCGATGACCCGCCTTGGCGAGATTGAGGCCCGCCTTGTTGATGTGCATCGCGAAACTCCGCGTGATGTGCTGCGCCATCCGGCTGGCCTTGATGACACGTTGATGGATCTGCGCTGGACAGCGCTGATTGCCGATGCCAAGCCGCCTTTACAGGTTGCCGAACTGACCGACATCGTGACAGGTGACGTGCAGAGCCTGCTGGATGAGCTGGATACGCTGGTTGAAGGCCCGCTTGCGGCGCTGAATGCAACAGTTGCCGAAATCGGCGCGCCAGCGGTCAGTGCGGCTGCGGTCGGCGCGCCGAAGACAGGCTGGTGAGCAGGGTCCGCAATTCTGCTTTGCGCCCTTTCGCGCGCATCTTTGCGGCGGACGCCATCGTGCGTTCCGCCTATCAGATGGGCAAGACGCCGGTCTTGCCGCTGTTCGCCGCCATGCTGGGTGCCAGTGATATTCTGCTGGGGCTCGTGGTCTCGGTGTCTACCCTGACCGGCATCATTGTAAAACCGATTGTCGGCTTTCTGTCGGACCGGCAGGGACGCCGCCTGTGGTTGCTGATATCTGCCGGGCTGTTCATCATCATGCCCTTTGCCTATCTGCTGGTTAGCACGCCGGGGGAATTATTTGTGCTTCGTCTGGTGCATGGGCTGGCCACCGCAATCTTCGGGCCAGTCAGTCTGGCACTGGTGGCCGAGATGGCTGGCGAGGGGCGGGCCACCCGATTGGGTGTGTTTGGCCTGGCGCGGTCTGTCGGCTATCTGCTGGCACCAGTGTCTGCAGCTTTCTTGCTGACCCACATGTCGCCGCAGCTTCTGTTCATGCTGACTGGTATTATTGCAGCCATTGCGCTGGTCCCGTTGCTGGCGCTGGAGCGTGGCAGCACTGCACGCAGTTCGGCCCATGCCGGTGACGATCATTCGCTGCGTTACCTGTATGTCAGCTTTGCAGCGGCGTTGAATTCAGCAAGCCGGCGGCCAGCGATATGGGTGGCGGGCAGCCTTGAGATGATGGTCAATATGGCGGCTTATGCGGTGAAGGCGTTTTTGCCCCTGCATATTCTTGCTGCCTCGCAGTCTGGGCACGCGCTGATTTTGGCCGGGCTGTTCTTCAGCGTTCAGGAAGGCGCGCATATGTTGATGCGCACCCCCGGCGGTATGGTTGCCGATAGATATGGACGGCTGACCGTGATCGGGGTTGGCGTGCTGGTCATGGCGGGCGGCTTGTTTGCTCTGCCGTGGCTGCAGGGCGATATGGTCATTCTTGGGGCTGTTGCCCTTGGTGCTGCACAGGGGCTGGTCTTTCCGGCCAGCCTTGCCTTTGTTGCTGACCAGTCGGCGCAGGGCATGGGCACCGGCATGGGGCTTTATGGTGCGATGCGGAATCTCGGCAAGGTGCTGGGACCGGTGATAGGCGGGATCATCATGACGGTTGGCAGTTTTGATGATGTGCTGGTGTCAGCCGGCAGTTTGCTGCTGGGGCTGGCGGGTCTGCTGGTGGTGATTGCAACTGTGCGTCGCACCCGCCGAACCGTTCGCCTTTGAAACATATTGCGCGTTGATGCGTTAAAGCGCCTCGATGGCTGCGCGCAGCTGTCCGGCGATTGGTGCATCTTCGGGCAGGCGGTCAAGCAACTGCTGCCAGAATGCGCGGGCAGCCTCAACATCACCATTGGTGGCGGCGAAGTGCCCTCTCAGATACAGCGTTTCAGGGCGGGCAGGGGCCATTTCGACAAGCCGCGCCAGCAATCTGTCAGCATCATCGGCCAATCGGTCTTCGGCATTGCCGGCGACGATGGCCTGCAGCGCTGCCAGTTGGGCATCGGCATCTGCAACCAGCGCATCCGCCGCACTGACAAGGGCGTCCTGCGCCGCTTCGGTGCGTCCCAGAACGTCATAGGCGCGGGCAAGGCGTTGCCAGCCTGGCCCGTCTTCCGGATTGTCTTCCAGCCGAGCTGCCAGCCCGTCAACCATGCCGGCAATCATCGCGTCACGATCTTCAGTGCTCATCTCGCTGGCAGCGGCAATGTCAGCCGCATCCGGGCCGGGTGAGACCGGCACCTCTATGCCACCAGCCGCAGCGGCATCGGCGATATTGTCGGCCAATAGCGGCATCCACGGGGCATCGGCGCTGGAAACGCGCTGCAATTGCTGCCAGTTGTCGATGGCAGCGGCGTAATCCCCATCCTGATAGGCAGCAAGGCCGTATAGAAACAGGGCGCGCGGCTCTGCCGGGTTGGCGGCAAGTGCCTGTTCAACAAGGGCGCGTGCCGGAATGGTGATCTGCCCGTCTGCTGCACGCGACAAGGCTTCGGCCAGCATGGAGACAATGGTCGGGTCGTCATCGGTCAGCACCATCGCCTGACGCAAAGCGGTGACCTCGGTTTCACTGCGACCAGCGTCAGCGGCGGCCACGGCAAGGTCCAGCCAGTTGCTGACACGCTCCGGTTCCGCCTCAACAGCGGCACGAGCAGCATCAAACCGTGCCACCCGGTCGGCATTATCCTGCTGGGCCGTATCCTTTAGCGCGGCAATTTCGGCTGTGCGTTCGGCCAGTGGCCTGTCAGGCAGGTCGGCACGCCCCAACGCAAGATAGATCAACAGGCTGCACCCCACGACAAGGCTGAACAGCGCAACGGCCTGGCGCCCGGCCACCGATGACTTCAGCGATACATGCTTTGGTGATCGTGCAGGTGTTTCGCGGGCAGGCAGAGGGCTGTCTTTATCGGGTATGTCATCGCGGCGACGCGCAGCGAAAACCAGCAATGCCCCGCCAGCCAGAATGATTGCAGGCGCTGCCCACAAAATCCATGTGGACGGCGCAATCGGCGGGTTCAGCAATACATAATCGCCATAGGTATCGCGAATGGCATCAAGAATGTCGGCATCGCTTTGACCAGCGGTCAGACGGCGGCGTACCTCGGTGCGCAGATCGCGCGCCAGTTCGGCATCGGAGTCATCGATGGACTGGTTCTGGCAGACAAGGCACCGCAACCCTTGTGACAGACCGCGTGCGCGTTGTTCCAGAACCGGGTCAGCCAGCATTTCTTCGGGCGTGAGCGCGTTGGCAGGCGTTGCGGCGCCTGTCACTGCCGCGGCCAGTCCCAGACAGATCAACAATGCCCACCGCCGCATCGGCCTTGTTGCACTGGATAGCGGCATTACTGCAGTTCCTGAATGCGGGGCAGCAGGATGTCTTCAAGAACGCGCCGGTCAATCGGGCCAGCATGGCGCAGCAATATGGTGCCATCAGCGTCCAGAAGGAAGGTTTCGGGAACACCATAAACGCCCAGTGCCATGCCGCCCGCACCATCACGGTCCACCCCTATGGCAACGAACGGATTGCCATATTGCTGAAGAAAAGCGCGGGTGTCGGCCGGTTTGTCCTTATAGGCGATGCCCAGGATGCGGATATCCTCCTCCAGTATGGCCAGCGCCGGAGCCTCGGCCCGGCAAGGGGCGCACCAGCTGGCAAAGACGTTGACCAGTAATGGCGCGCCAGCGAACTGGGCCGGGCCCACATCGCCTGCTTCCGCATCAAGGCGCGGCAGCACAACATCGGGAACAGCTTTGCCGATCATCGTCGATGGCAGTTGCGAGACATCGCGTTCGCCGCGCAAAGTCGCCATCAGGGCCGCTGTGGCAAATCCGGCCAGCACCAGAAAGGCGACAAGCGGTATCAGGAACGATGCCCTGAGCGGTCTGCCTGACGGGCGGTCCTGCATTACACGCCTGCCTTTTGGGCAGCGTCGTCATCATTTTCGGCCGTGCTGCCAGTATCATAAGCATTGTCAGCCGGCCGCGCGGCGCGGGTTGACAAGGGGCGGCGGCGTGCCCGCGCAATACCGGCAACCGCCCCGCCAATCGCCATGATGCCCGCACCAGCCCAAATCCAGCTGACCAACGGTTTGCGATAAAGGCGCAATGTGTAACCTGTTTCAGCCGTTCCGTCGCCAAGAACAGCATAGTCATCTCCGCTGATCCGTGGGCGAATAGCGGCTTCGGTGGTGGTTTGACGCTCGGCTGTGTAAAAGCGTTTTTCCGGCGTCAGCACGGCCAGCATCCGGCCATCTTCACGTAGTTCAATGACGGCCGTTTCGGTGATGTAATTGGGCCCCTGGCGCGCTTCGACAGTGCGTAAGGTCATCTGCCGACCCGCAATATCGATCACATCTCCCGGCATGGCACGCACCACAACTTCCGTGGCAAACAAGCCATTGCCGATCGCGCCGGCCAGAAACACCACCATTCCGAAATGCGCTGTCCACATGCCGATCATCGGTGCTGGCAGTCTGGCTGCGCGCGCGGCCACACCGGCCTTGGCAGGTTTCAGCCGGTAGGTAATATCGGCGATGATGGCGCTGCCAAGCCAGATCAACAGGCCAATACCGGCAATGCCGGCGATGCTGATGCCGCTGGCAAATGCCGTTGTTGCCATCGCAATTGCGACGCCCAAAACCACTGTAATCACGCCGGATATGGTGATTATCCGTCTTGTTCCGGGCACGGTGCCGCGCCGCCACGCCAGCAAGGGACCAATACCCATTGCGGCTACAAGCACGCCCATGATCGGATTAAAGGTGGCATCGAAATAGGGTGGACCGACCGTTATCCGCGCGCCAGTGACCATTTCGAGGCCCAGCGGGTAGAAGGTGCCGACCAGCACGACAACAGTGGCTGATGTCAGCAGGAAATTGTTCAGGATCAGGGCACCTTCACGGCTGATGATGTTGAAATCACCACGGCTGACCAGTTGCGGGCCACGCACTGCGAACAGCAAAAGCGGAACGCCGACGGCAACCATCAGAATGCCAAGGATGAACACACCGCGCGCTGGATCGCTGGCAAAGCTGTGCACCGATGTCAGCAAGCCTGACCGCACTATGAAGGTGCCGACAAGTGACAGCGAAAACGCCAGGATTGCCAGCAAGACAGTCCAGCTTTTCAAGGTGCCGCGCTGTTCAACCACGATTGTTGAATGCAGCAGGGCTGTCGCAGCCAGCCATGGCATCAGCGAGGCGTTTTCCACCGGGTCCCAGAACCACCAGCCGCCCCATCCAAGCTCGTAATAGGCCCACCAGCTGCCCAGCGCGATCCCGATGGTCAGCGCGCACCAAGCCGCGGTTACCCATGGACGCATATGCCGTGCCCAGTCGCGGTCTATCCGGCCTTCGATCAGTCCGGCAACGGCAAAGGCAAACGCCATCGACAGTCCGACATAACCCAGATACAGCGTTGGTGGATGCAGCGCCAGGCCCGGGTCCTGCAGAATGGGGTTCAGACCGCGCCCGTCAACCGGCGGCGGGTCAAGGCGGGCAAAGGGGTTGGATGTGAACAGGCTGAAGGCAAGAAAACCGGCGCTGATCAATGCCTGTACAGCAAGCGTACGGATTTTCAGCGCCCAGGCCATGCCGCGTCCGCCCATCGCCAGCAGCGCGCCAAACAGTGCAAGAATAACAATCCAGAGGAGCAATGATCCTTCGTGATTGCCCCAAGTGCCTGATATCTTATAGATCAGCGGCTTTGCTGAATGAGAATGGCTGGCCACAAGCGCCAGCGAAAAGTCGGACGCCAGAAAGGCGGATATCAGCGCGGCAAAGGCGATAAATACAAAAGCGGCTATCAGCATTGTGGCTGGTACCGCCAGATGGGCAAGCCCGTGCCAGCCGCGGCGCAACGCAAACAGGGGCAGCGTGCCTGTCAGAACTGACAGCACGAATGCCAGGACCAGTGCGAAATGGCCGAGTTCATTGATCATGTTGACGAATCTTCACCTACAGCTGAGGGCTGTGTCTTCAATATCACGGGGGCCTGTTCTGTACAAACCCCCGTGACATTTCGCTAACCTCGGTGGATGGCACCCACTAGAGCAACTCGATTGTGCGCCTCGCTCCACCCAACTGACATGTGGCATTCTGTCACTGCGCCGCAGCGCGCGGACAGCGCTGCCGCAATTGACGACGTAAGGCGAACGACAGACAGACAGACAGACTTGTGCAAACCTTATGATTGTCGTTGTATCGGAAAAGGCACAGATCAAAAGCTGAAGACCAGCATGAGGAATGATCATGGCGCGTTCACAACAACCCAATATTGTGCTGATCATGGCCGATCAGCTGGCACCGCATTTTACCGGTGCATACGGTCATCCGGTGGTGAAAACCCCGCATATGGATGCGCTGGCAGCCCGCGGTGTGCGGTTTGATGCTGCCTACTGCAATTCGCCGCTTTGTGCCCCTTCGCGATTCAGCTTCATGTCGGGCCAGCTCGTCACGCGGATTGCAGCCTATGACAATGCCAGCGAGTTCACGTCAGCCGTTCCCACATTTGCGCATTATCTGCGCGGTCTTGGCTATCGGACATGCCTGTCAGGCAAGATGCATTTTGTCGGGCCGGATCAACTGCACGGCTTTGAAGAGCGTATCACCACGGATGTGTATCCGTCGGACTTTGCCTGGACGCCGGATTGGGAGCAGGCGGACGAACGCATCGACAAATGGTATCACAACATGGATTCGGTTCGGGAGGCCGGCGTGGCCGCGACTACGTTTCAGCTTGAATATGATGAGGAGGTAGGGTTCTTTGCGCGCCGCAAGCTGATGCAGTATGCCAGCGAGAATGTCGGGCCGTTCGCGCTGGTGGCCAGTTTCATCCATCCGCATGATCCCTATGTAGCGCGCCCTGAATGGTGGAATTTGTATAACGCTGGCGATATCGATATGCCAGCCACCGACGCCGGTGCAGTGCCGATGGATGCGTTCTCAAGCCGTCTGATGGACGGCATTGAAGCCAGCACTGTCGCTGTGACGGATGATCAGGTGCGCAACGCCCGCCATGCCTATTATGCCAACATATCCTATTTCGACAGCAAGATTGGCGAGATCGTCCGCACCATCGAAGAGATCGGACATCTGGATAACACCATTTTCATTATCACGGCTGATCATGGCGATATGCTTGGTGAGCGCGGGCTGTGGTACAAGATGAACTTCTTTGAACATTCGGCGCGCGTGCCGCTGATCATGGCGGGGCCGGGCATTGCGAACGGTGCGGTGAACAGCGCCTGCTCGCTGATTGATCTGTTGCCGACTATGATCGATATGGCTCTTGGCGATGACGAGGACAGCCGGCCTGAGCTTGGTCAGCCAATTGACGGGCGTTCATTATGGGCAATGGCGCGCGGCGGTGATGAGGATGATGGTGAGGCAATTGGAGAATATTGTGCAGAAATGACCGCCAGTCCGGTGTTTATGATCCGGCGCGGTGACTTCAAATACATCCATTGTGATGATGACCCGCCGCAACTATACAATCTCGCCAATGACCCGGCGGAGCTGGTCAATCTTGCGGAAGATCCGGCACATGAAACGCTGGCCGCCAGATATGCGCTTGAAGTGGCAGAGCGCTGGAACAGTGCCGCGATAAAGACTGACGTGATTGCCAAACAGCATCAGCGTCGTGCCGTTTTTGCGGCCATGCAAAACGGGGCGCGGACCGACTGGGATTTCAACCCACCGCGCGACGCATCGCAGGAATATGTGCGCAACCATATGGACTGGACTGTGCAGGCAGCGCGGACGCGTTTCCCGCCGCTGCAAGACTGACATGTTGAATTGCAGCAACAGAAAATACCCGTTCAGCGGTCCGGGTGAAACCCTGTCATATGATGATATATGCGGGCATGTAACCGGTCACTTGCCAGTTGCCGGTTTTTGTGGAAATGGGCTGATAATCGGCGCATCCTGTTTTCTTTTCGGCGGGAGAGACCTTTGCCGCTAACAACATATCACTGGGGCACGTATGAAATCGTTTCTGAAAACGGTGTCCTGAAGTCACTCAAACCTTTCGCCGAGGACAAGGACCCGTCGCGCATCGGGCCGTCCTATGTCGAGCTGCTGGATCATCCTGCGCGGATCAAAACCCCGTGCGTGCGGAAAAGCTGGCTTGATAGCGGACCGGGGAGCCAACCCTCGGCGCGCGGCTCTGACCCGTTCGTTGCTGTCAGCTGGGACGAGGCTGAAACGCTTGTCGCAAATGAACTTGACCGTGTGCGCACGCGCCATGGCAACAGTGCGATTTATGCCGGGTCATATGGCTGGGCCAGCGCTGGCCGCTTTCATCATGCGCAAAGCCAGATTCACCGGTTTCTGAACTGCATCGGCGGGTATACGCGGTCGGTAAATACCTACAGCTATGCCGCTGCCGAGGTCATGGTTCCGCATGTCATTGGCGGGTTTGTGAACATGCTGAACCAGCACACAAGCTGGACAGCTATCGCCGAACATTGCGAGCTGTTTGTGGCATTTGGCGGTCTGGTCACGGATAATGGCCAGATCGGCAATGGCGGGACGGGGTGTCACATCCAGCGAGATGGCATTGCCAGGTCTTCGGGGAATGGCGTTGAATTTGTCAATGTCTCGCCGCGCCGGGTCGATATCGAAGCCGGGGTCGCGCCGCGATGGATTCCCATTCGCCCGAATGCTGATACCGCGATGATGCTGGCATTGTGTCATACATTACGCCGTGATGACCTTGCCGATACGGATTTCATTGATCGCTATGCCGTCGGCTATGAGGCGTTTGCCGCCTATCTCGACGGGGCGACTGACGGGGTGGTGAAGTCGGCTGAATGGGCCGCGCCTCTATGCGGCATTGCGGCCGATCAGATCATCGCGCTGGCGCATGAAATGGCCTCAAGGCGCACGATGATTGGTGTCAGCTGGTCGCTCAGTCGTCAGGAATGGGGTGAGCAGCCATATTGGGCTGCAATCGCTGTTGCCACGATGCTGGGCCAGATGGGCCTTGCCGGCGGCGGGGTCGGGTTTGGCTATGCCATAGCCAACCATATGGGAAACAATGTCCGGCGCATGTCCTATCCGGCTGTGCCGCAAGGGCGCAACCGCGTGTCAGACTTCATTCCGGTAGCGCGGGTCAGCGACATGTTGCTGAACCCCGGAGGCAGTTTCGACTATGATGGCAAGACATATCAATATCCCGATACAAAGATTGTCTATTGGGCGGGTGGCAATCCGTTCCATCATCATCAGGATCTGAACCGCATGCGGCGGGCCTGGGAACAGCCCGATACGATCATCGTTCATGACTGGTGCTGGAATGCGGCCGCTAAGCATGCAGATATCGTTCTGCCCTGCACAGTGCCACTGGAACGAAGCGATATAGGCATGACACCGCGTGACCCCTATATCGTCGCGATGACCAAGGCGGCTGAACCGGCTGGCGTGGCGCGGAACGATTATGACATTCTGGCCGGCATTGCTGCCAGGATGGGGGTGGCGGATGCCTTCACCGAGGGGCGGAGTGTTGATGACTGGCTGCGCTGGTTATGGGAAGAAACCCGCAAGCGCGCCAAGGTGAACGACATCGCCTTGCCGGATTATAACGATTTTGTCGAAGGCGAGTATCACAAGCTGGATCCGGTTGTGCATCAGCGTGTGATGTTTGAGGAGTTCCGCGCCGACCCCGAGGGCCATCCTCTGGCCACACCCAGCGGCAAGATAGAGCTGTTTTCCGAGGCTGTGGCGGCATTCGGCTATGATGATTGCCCCGGGCACGCCACTTGGAACGCACCTGTCGAATGGATGGGAAGCGCGTCTTCAGACTGTCCGCTGCATCTGATCGGCAAGCAGCCGCCGGCAAAGTTGCATTCGCAGCTTGACCATGGGCGATATGCAGAGTCATTCAAGATCAGAGGGCATGAGCCTGTCGAGATACATCCCGCAGATGCGGCGGTTCGCGGGCTGGAGGATGGTGATATTGTGCAGGTCTTCAATGCACGCGGCAGCATGCTGTGCGGGGTCAGCATAACCGACAGCATTCTGCGGGGGGTGGTCGCCGTCAGCACCGGCGCATGGTATGACCCGGCTGACCCTGACGACAGCCTTGGCATGTGCAAGCATGGCAACCCCAATATGGTTGCACCTGACCGCCCGACATCGCGGATTGCACAGGGCCCGGGCGCGCATAGCTGTCTGGTGAACATAGCCCGCTATGACGGTCCGCCGGTGACAATCACCGCGCATCAACCACCAGATATCATTGGGGCGGGGTAAACAGGCGGACCAGATCAGAGATAGCTGATCACTTTTTCCGGGTCGGGGCGCGTACGTTCCATCGGTGCCTTCACCTTTTCGCCGATATAAATAAACCCGGCGATCTGGTCATGCCCCGGTGTGCCGCCCAGCGCACGCATCATGCGGTCATTATACGCATACCATTCGGTCAGCCATTGCGCCGCATAACCAAAGGACTGCGCCGCATAGAGAAGCGTTGTGCAGACAGCCCCGGCCGACAGATGCATCTCCCACGGGACAATTTTTGGATGCTCAACCGGCGATGAAATCACCGCGATCACCGTATCCGCGCGTTGCAAGCGCCCGGTTTCGACAGCTTCGACCTCTGGCTTGGCATCAGGATTGGCTGCCAGGAATTCGGGGTGAATGATTTTGGTGTCCAGACGTGCGCGCGCGTCGCCGGCGATGACGACAAGCTTCCACGGCTTCAAGGCGCCATGGTCGGGAACACGGATGCCGGCCGTCAGAATCTGCTGTAAATGATCAGGGTCAACTTTTCCCGGCTGCATTGTTTTTGCCGTGACCGAGCGGCGGGTTGTCAGAAACGAAATCACCTGATCCATGAAAGCTCCTTGCGCGAAGTGGGGTGTCTGCCGGTCGCCAGCATCGGGTGTTTTCACCTCATACGCAAGATGCAGATATCAAATCTGCGGTCGATTTACGGCCAAAAAAAACGAAGCCACTTCGGGCCCGGTTCTTGTGTGTCGCCTGTCGGACGATCAATGATAATTTTGAATTGTTATTCGTCATCATCGTCATCGTCGCCTGGATCATGGGCGTCTATGATTGCGGCTGTTGCCTCACAATTGGATGCGCCAGCAGCCAAGCATTCTGCAAGCGAATTGAAGTTCAGCGCGTTTGCCAAACCGCCTTCGATTTGTGCCAATTCGGTCAGGGTGGCGTCGATTTCGTCGGCAAAGCCATCATCGATCATGTCGCCTATATCCGCCATCAGCTCTTCAACCTTGTCATCAGGCAAAGACTCCAGCACAGCGTTCACCGCAACCAGATTCTCAAATTTGATGCCGGTCTCTGCTGCAACCGTTTCCAGTTCTGTCAGCAAGCCCTCGTCCAGCCCCTCAATGCCACCATCACTGATCAGTTGCCCGATATCCTCGCCGGTTGCTTCGGACACTTCTTGCAGCGTCTGTACCTGTTCAAAGGTAATGTCCTCACTACCGGTCACATCCTGAACCACCTGATCGCCGATGATTTTCAGCTTGGTGTCTCTGGTGGTGTTGACCAGCTCCTTAACAGGAATGAAGGACACTTCTTCGCCAACAACCACATAGACATTATTACCGAGTACGCCGGCCGGCATCTCGTCAGACTGCGCTCTGTCGATCAGCGCCTTCATCTCCTTTGGGGAGGCACCGTGGTAAACCTCGCCATCGGGGCCAAGCACCTCACCTGTTTTGAGTGTCAGAGCCTCGGCAGATGCAGCCAGACCGATCATGGCTGCAAAGGTCGTGATACAAATACGCATGAAAATTCCCTCCGTTGATGTAAAAGCAGAGAGTCCATAAGGCAGGATACCACCTCATTATTGCCTATTTACGTCTATTTAATATCAGTAATATATAATATTAAAATTATAATTTAGTATCATTAATTGTTTCACTTCAGATTGTGCAAGGCGCAAGGGCATCAAGGCTTGTCTTGTCGGGGCGGGATTGCCACTCTTGTGCCCGGAAACCCTTTGCCAGTTATCTGTCAGCCCTGTGGCAGGCCACTGGCAGATCCAAACATCTATGGCGGAAACCGCGATGCAGATAGCAAAAATTGAGAGTTTTGTGACGCCAGATGTCGGATTCGTGCGGGTGACAAGTGACGATGGCAGGATCGGCTGGGGTCAGGTGTCGACCTATCACGCTGACATCACGGCGCAGGTGCTGCATCGTCAGGTTGCCCCGTGGATTCTAGGCCGGGCAATTGATGCCGACGATCCTGTCAGCGATTTTCTGGATATGGCTGTGCTTGTCCATGAGCGTGAACATAAGTTCCCCGGGTCTTATGTGCGCCGGGCCCTGGCCGGTGTTGACACGGCCTTATGGGACCTTCTTGGCCGGATGGCGGGTAAACCGGTGACCAGCCTGATTGGTGGCGCGCCCGGGCGGCTTCGTGCCTATGCATCATCGATGAAGCGCGATATCACCCCGGCGGATGAGGCTGACCGGATGTGCCGTCTTCGTGACGATCAGGGGTTCGATGCTTTTAAATTTCGCGTTGGTGCCGAATGTGGCCGCGGCAAGGATGAATGGCCTGGCCGCACCGAGGATATTGTCGAGACTGTGCCGCGGGCGCTGGGTGACGGCGTGGTGAAGATGGTCGATGCCAACAGTTGTTTCGGGGTAGAGCGCGCGATCGAGGTCGGCCACATGCTGGAGGCTAACGGCATCACCCATTATGAGGAGCCATGCCCTTATTGGCAGCCTGATCTGACACGTCAGGTCACACATGCGCTTGATATAGACGTGACCGGCGGCGAGCAGGATTGTGACATGCGCCACTGGCAGGACATGATCGACCGGCATGTTGTCGATGTGCTGCAACCCGATGTGATGTATATGGGCGGGCTGACCCCGACGCTGGAACTGGCGCGGGTGATTGCTGGCGGCGGTCCTGACGGGGTGGTGTATCCCTGCACGCCGCATGCGGCAAACCTGTCACTGGTGACGATCTGCACGATGCATCTTCTCAAAGCCATCCCGAATGCCGGTCCCTATCTGGAACTGGCCATTGAAGGTGCAGATTACTATCCATGGACTGAAGGCCTGTTTCTTGGCGATCCCTTTGCCGTTGATGATGGCCACGTCACCGTCAGCGAAGCCCCGGGATGGGGTGTTAAGATCAACCCTGACTGGCTTGACCGGGCTGCCTATGCGGTCAGCGAGCAGGAGGTATAATTAGAAATATATAATTTAAACAATAGTTTGACTTATACCAAATCGACATTAGGCTGGTGGCTCTGAGTAAATTTTACTTTAACGTCTGGCGCTATTATGCCTTCTCCATCTGCCGAAGCCGCTTTGGCAAAGGCCCGGCCACATCCGGTTGAGCGATGGCGCGATGCATGGCAGATGCCGTTCCTGTTGCTTCTGGCCAGTTGTACGGGGCGCAGTATCTATGAGGCTGCCAAAATCTATGAGGATGCCGAACGCACGGTACCGCTCAGCAAAATCACCGCCTCCAGCAAGCCACCCGGCATTCCGTTCAGCAGCCTTGTGACGCAACGCAGTGGTGGTGAAATTCTACTTAGCCCTCTGGATACGAACCTCAACCCTGATCCTGAGCAGGTGGATTTTGATCCGGTGCCTTTTCTACCGGCCGATAGCGGTGCGATTATCGGTTGGGATGGGCGCGCTGGCACTATTGAAGGCCTTGCGCTGGAACCGGTAACTGGCCGCCTGACCCGCTTGCCGTTTGCATACAGGCTGGAATGGACACTGGTTCTGATGCATGCGCCGGGGTAGCATGCTGCGCAAGCGCCATTACCGAAATTTTCACCTTGCGATGCAGAAGGCCAGGCCATGACAATATTATATGTAACCGGCGCCGGCGTCAGCGCCGAGAGCGGCATTCCCACTTTTCGCGGTGAGGATGGATACTGGACCATCGGTTCGGTCAATTATACACCGCAGGAAATGGCCACACGCCAGATGTATGAGACGAACCCTGGCCAGTTTCTGCTGTGGTATTACCGCCGCTTTGCCAGCTATCGCGATGTACCGCCAAATGGTGTGCATCGCTGGCTGGCGGACCAATGCAACGCTTTAGACGGTGACCGGCCGCACGCCAGGCTGATCACGCAGAATATTGACGGGTTGGACGGGCGTGCCGGCAACCGCGACTATGTGTGCATCCATGGGCGGCTGGACCTGATGACCCGCTATGATGACCAGATGGCCCTGCATGACGCGATGCCGTACAGTGATGATACGGTCATGCTCGATGATACGGTCATGCGTGATGTGTTCACCGCCGCGCCCTTCATGCCGGCCCCGTGGGACAAGGTTGCGCCCAGTAGTGACGGCGATGCGGCGCTGGAGGCTGAATTGCTAGCGCTGTGCCAGATTGATGCTGCGGCTGGCCCGCAGCCTGGTGTTTCTTTGAAACCTTATGTGCTGCTGTTTGATGAATATTACACTGATCTTTACCGCATGGGCACGGCCGAGGCGTGGATGGCAGAGTCCAGCCGCATGGTGTTTATCGGCACCAGCTTTTCGGTGAATATCACCGCCATTGCGCTGCGCAGTGCGATCAGCCGCGGCATTCCAGTAGAGATTGTGGACCCCGCGCCGGTTGATCTCGGCATTCCTGATGGCATGGCCGACATCACCTGGCACCGCATGACGGCGAAGGAATGGGTGGGGTAGGGGCCCAGAGCATCATCTGCCGCCGCCGGTATGTTCGCATAGCAGGCGATGGCGCGGATCATCCCACCATGTTGTGCTGTGCAGCATGGCCGCGCAGATCCCAGCCCTTGCCATTCACCAGCACCGGCGCTGCGGGTCAAGTGGCATCCATTATGCGCGGCAAATCATTCAAATGCGGCGGCCCAAACCCGAACACGCCAAAACAGATCACCGCATTATAGTGAGCGCCGCCATTACGGGCTGCCACCTGCGGGCCGAAGGGCACGGTCATATCCAATTCAAACAGATCACAATACACATTTTGGCGGGGCCCAACCGAGGGCTTTTCAGCCGGCAGATCAGCCCCATTAACACAGCTGTAATCCGCCGCCGACAGAGGCTTTCCGGCCTGGGCTGTACCATGTCCGGCATCCAGAATGGCTGCATCTCGCGGCAGTTTCAGCTGCATCAGCCCGGCCACCGCATCGCTGGGCGCCATATAGCTAAAGGTGTCAATCAGGTCGGTATCATACCGTTCAGCAAACTCGGCATAAAATGCCATCAGCCGGTCGGTCGGCGGGTTGGAATAAGGGATCGATATATCGACACCGCTGCTTGCCTCTGCCGCTTGCCTTGGCCCCCACCCCATGTCCTGAGAGCGTTTGGAACGAGCGCTTTCGTTGTGGAAGCCGTAATCAGCTTTGTCTGAGTTGCTCATCACCGGTGCCTTTCGCGGTTCCATCCCCAGTTTCATCTCCGGCCACTAGAACGGGTGTGGCGTGCCCACGTAATCTTCGAAAACACCGGTGGTCTGCATGCTCAGCGCGTCGAAACGAGACAACAGCCCGGCCGCGCTTGTCTGCGGGGTGATGGCCGCCTCGCTGCCGCCCATGTCGGTTTGCACCCAGCCCGGATGCCATGCACCCACCGCGATATTGTCTGCCGCCAGCTCCATCGACAGCGAACGTGCCAGATTGGTGGCCGCCGCCTTTGATGCGCGATAGATCGGGGCGCTGATGCCGGCGCGGGTGGATGATCCCATCTGTGACGAAATCACCGCCAGCTTGGCTACATTGTTCGTTCCGCCGTTCGATGCCGCGGCGCGCAGGTGTGGTACGAAATGGCGGGCAGTGAAAAACACTCCGGCCACATTTGTCATCAGCGAGGCGGCGATGTTGTCCTGCGTATGTCCCGGGTCCTGCAACCCGCCGCGTGCATTCATCTGGCCGGCGTTTGCCACAACCAGGTCCAACGCACCGGTGATGCTGCTGGCAATCTGGCTGGCGGCGGCAGCAACCGCGCTGTCATCGGCCACATCCATGCCAATAATGTCGATCTGCAAACCGTCCTCAGCTGCCAGCTTTTGCAGGTCGGCGGCATCATCAGGATGACGGCAGGCAGCAATAACGCGATCGCCGCGCTGCGCAGCCTGGCGGGTCATTTCCAGGCCGATGCCGCGATTGGCGCCGGTGATCAGTATGTGAAGTGGCATGTCAGCCGCCCTTCTGGTCGGGGGTGATGATGGACGGGTCGAACGGGGTGCGGGTGAAAACCTCACGCAGCATCGGTTCAAAATGGGACAGCGGCTGCGAAACATAGTCCGGATCAAAGGCCATCTGGTCCCAGTCGCGGCAGAACCGCTCACAGCTGTCGAACCATTTATGGCCGCGATACCGCTCACGCTCATTCTTGTTCAGGCCGGCGGCATCGCCGTAATAATACATCTGGAAGACGCCGTGATGCTCGATGATCCATGTCACCTCTTCGCGCACGTAAGGGCGGATGATCGCGGCGGCAAGCTGCGAATGGTTCAGCGGGGCCAGATCATCCCCCAGATCGTGGATCAGCGCGGCGACAATCAATTCGATATCGGCCCCGTCAACCTCGGCGCGGGTGGCAGATTGCAGGGAATGCTGCAACCGGTCCAGCTGATAGCCTGCCAATGAATTCTGCAGCCCCTGCAGCGCCGCCATCACCCTGTCTGGCAAGCTTTCAACGAACCGGTGCTCCAGCTTGTCCAGCAGTGCGTAATCTTCGGCTGTGCCTTCATCCATGCGGCGGAAACCGACCTGTTCCATCTCTCGTGCCTTCCTGTCTGCGGCGGGTATCTGCGGGTTATGCACCCCATCCTAAACCGCGATGACGCGCGCCACAATAGAGGCCACACCGGTGGACATGAATGATCACCTCCCTTGATTTATAAAAATAATACTAATTTATAAATTCAAAATAAATTCTAATAGTTTATATAGATCCAGCGGATGTTACGACTCGTCTGGCCGTCATCAGCGATGCTTTTGGTGAGATCTTCCTTGGCCGAAGTCAGGCTGTGAAGTTGGCGCTGACCTGTCTTGTCGCAGATGGTCATCTGTTGATCGAAGATGTTCCTGGCACTGGAAAGACGGCGCTGTCCTCTTCGCTGTTGGAGAGCAGCCGCAAAATTGGCGTACAAAGACTGATATAACGCCGATCCAAATCTTTCAAGGCAGCCCTTAGGAAAACAGCTAAAACGAACGCTTTAATGGCATCCTTCGTCATCAAGTCCTCAACCCCGAATGGTTTCACAGTGTCAAACAAGCTAAGGAGGCGATCAATACTTGGCTCAACGAGTAAAATCACATTAGGCCCCATAACGCACTCAGAATAAAACCTCCTGTGCCAGAATCCTTATTAGAGAAATCTAAAATTAGTGGATTTTAAATTGGGAGCTAGACAGCTCTTCGTGCAAAAGCATAACGGCCTGCTTCATCGTGTTGGCGATGCGTCCGCCAACCTCGTCCCAAAACTCACCAGTGGTGTCTGAAACATCTTCAATTTCTGACAGCAGAACCTGATCAAACTCGCTGATCTCAAGCTTCAGCACATGAAAACGCTGTGCGGCAAAGGCTATCAGTTCTATCCGGTCACCAGACACATGCATGATGGCCTGGCTCTGCTGGCGTTCTTCAGGCGATATCGAGGCGTAGAGGTAATTGGCCAGTGCCACCGACTCCAGCTCGAGAAAGACCGGGTTCAGATGCGCATTCAACAGCAAGTCCGACCATTGTGTCATGCTGGCGCGTTCGGCAAAGCCCACAACGACACGCGTCAGATCATCATTTTCCGAGCTGGCCAGTGTGGCATAGGATATCTGCGGGTCTTCAAGCTTGCCGATGTCAGGCTCAATCTCCGTCCAGAACGTTATGTCCTCAGCTTCTTTGGCAAGTTCAGCCGCCGTCATGTAGGGAAGGTTGAGCTGTCGCAGGGATACGATACCGCCCGGAAGGACAATACCTGCATCGCGGTTTGTCACGCCGCTCTGGTCGCGGAACGTGCGAATGATCTCGCCGATCATGTCCTGCTGGCGTGCGAGATTCTGCGGATCAAAGCGTCTTGGCAACCCGACACTGCCAAGCTGATCGATATTTATCACATTGGATTTATGCCTGACTTCGGCTAACGTTACAGCGTTAGAATGCAACTTGACTGCAACAAGGTCGTCACTACCTTTACCGATAGGACGCAGGAAGCTTGCAGATTTGGTGAGAGAGCGGGCCATAGGATACGGTCACAAAGCGGCACTTGTTGAAACGAAACTGCAGCGATATTGCGCTTAATTAACCTTTTGGATACATGACTAATTCCATCGATCAACTGATAGAAACACTATCACAGCTGTCCACCGCGCTGCTGGCAGAGGTCATGACCTTCATGCCGCCTGTGGACCCGGCCCTTCACCTGCCCATTCTTGCTGGTTCCGGCGCAATTGTGCTGCTGCTGCTGGCATTTCTGGTGGCACGCATTCGCAAAGCACAGATCAATGCGCGCGCCACTGAGGCATTCGGGCGTGAGGTCACCTTCGAGGACATCTCCAGCGAGGCTGCCAGTGTGAATGAGGCTGCCAGTGCGCACGGCGCGCAGGCGCCGGTGATGCCCGACAAAACTGCGCAGGTTGCAGGCCATAACCCCGCGCAAGTGATTGAAGAAGCAAGCGCGCCGGCCGACAATGCCGAGGCCCAGCCGACGGGCTTTACCTTCTTCAAACGAAATTCAAAATCATCTGTCGCCCATGTCGGGACGACGCAGCCTGCCTCACAGGACGCTGACACCGGCATAGCTGCTGTTGGTGAGGCCGCAACTGCCGCGACGCATGACAGTCAGATGGTTGCGCTGGACGATGATGCGTTTCTGATCGGGCTGGAACAGGAAATGCTGGCAACAAGGCAGCTATATCTGGATGGTATGATTTCCAAGGAAGTCTATGTCAGCGAGACACGCGCCCTCTATTCCAAAGCACAAAGCCGGATGACATAAAACGGACGGGGCATGGGTCAAGTCCGCATCCTGACCAGTTGTTGGCCGCATATAACTCGCATGTTTCATTGTCATGTCCGGATGAGGAAGCGCAGCGCGTCTGCGCAGTATGATGCGTTCGTCACAGCCACCATTCGGACAGGACCGCATTCAGATGTGGCACGGCGTCTGCTGTCGCGCAAGGATGAAGGATCAGCATCTTTGCGGCAGGCCTATACAATGTCTGATATCTGGTGACGGTTGATACATGATGGCATATCTTACTTATTGTAAAAAATGTGTTTTCTGGGACATGATACATGAAGGAACGCCGATGCGCGCGCCTAAAGGGCGGTGCAGACGTCATGCGCCAACCCCGGTTTCAGAAGAGCAAATGACCAGCGCTGGCACCATCTGGCCAGCCACGTTTGATGATGACTGGTGCGGTGAAGGTCGCCATGCCGCTGCCCCGGACCTTGCCGACATTAATAAAGGTAATCTTGGTGACCGTGATCTTGGTGATCCTTATCCAAGCGACAGTTATCCGGGCGACAGTATAGCTAAGGGAAACAGCCCGCCTGAACGCATATAATTCGACGATCCGGAAGCAAAAAATGGCTATATGCGAAGCGTCTTTAATAAATGATATGAAGAAAAGCGTCTTCACACATTGATTTTTTGCAATTATTGGTGAATACATAGTAACCTAAACGCAATCGTCTGGGGCAAGTTTTTTTTCGGTTATCCAAGCGGGTGGACTTGATCATGAATTCTGGCAAGGCAATCTTTGTTGGGAATATCAAGGGTGGCGTCGGCAAAAGTACGCTTGCCGTCTATCTCACGGATTATTTGCGCGCACGCTATGAGCGGCGACCTGTGATGTTGCTGGATACCGACCCGCAGGGCACCGCTTTTGAGATGATGCGCCCGCTCAGCCGCGCAGATGATATCAAGTTCCTGCCCATCGGCGACCGGTATGACGGGGTCAGCATGACCACGCTGGACGGCATTCTGCGCCGTATGCTGAGTGAGGAAGACTCCGTCACCATCGTTGATACTGGCGCTGGAAAGCTGGGCAATGTCTGGCAGATGGCCATGCTGTGCAGCACCGTTCTGGTGCCGACCTCCATGTCATGGACGGATTTGCGCCCGACAATCGATTTCATCAAGGAACTTGATGACCGGAAGGAAGATTACGGGGTGGTCAACCCGCATGTGATTGTGGTGCCGAACAGAACATCCCCGTCGCAAAAGAATTTCGGGCAGCTTGCCGAAGCGCTTGAAGAGGTGAATGCCATCATGGCTCCACCCATTTCCGATTTGTCCATTGCACGTAGCCATGGGCGGGATTTCAGTGGCTTCAGCGCCGTTTCCGGAACACGGTTCAGTGAAGAAATACAGCGGCTTGGCGAGTTCATCATCGATTATGTGATCAGTGGTGAGCTGGACCGCATCTATCAGGGTGCCTAGCGCGAAAACCTGACGTCAAGACCGCTTGACCGCCGATCCTGAAGATACAATCAGGCAATCATCAAAACCGATGCGCGCGCGCCGGCAATCTGGTGTTCACCCCGCCATTCCGTTAAACGATCAGCTCGGTTGCCACCCATCTGTGGAAATGGTGCGTCGGCGTATCCATGACGGCAGAGAATTTTCCGCCATCATAGCCGCTTGCTGACCGCCCGCGTTGCATGCCTTCCACAACACCTACATCTTCGGCAAATACCGTTTGCCACATGGTTGTGTTGGTCGCGCGCATATCGGCAAAATCACTGCCGCACGCCGCTTCATCAGCGTAATAGAGTTCAACCTGCTCAATCGTGCGCCCGGGTCCATCGGGGGTCAGCAGAATGGCAAAGGCGTGATCATTGTGAACGCCGAGAAGCACATTCGGAAACAGCGCCACATATTCTGCGCCCTTGTCCCATTGCGAAGGCAGCGCCGAGAATTTTGGAAACCGGCGGCCATCGTCGGTGATTTGCGGCTGATAGACGGTTGTTCCCTGACCGGCAAAGCCACCATCATCAAGAATGTTGTAATGATCTTCGAGACGCGAATAGGTATTTAGCGCCGGGTGAATGAAGGGCAGATGATAGGCTTCGCAATAATTTTCGACAGCAAGCTTCCAGTTGCAGTCGAGGGTGAAGGTGATCGAGGAATCTGCACCGCCATGAAACACCGGCTGTTCGAACACGCGCCATCGGTCCAGCAAGCTGTCTGTTGCAATCTCGAAATCAGGGGCGTTGTCACCAAGATTTACAAAAATAATGTCGCGCCACACATGGGTCCGCACGTTGATCAGCGGGTAATCGCAATGCTGAACGCTGTCCAGCGTGTCGATGCCGGGGCCACCAATATGGGGGGTGCGGCGCAGGGTGCCATCCAGATCATATGACCAGCTGTGATAGGGGCAGGTGATGGGCCCGCGCAGCTTTTGCGGCGTGTCGACAAGGATCATCCCGCGATGCCGGCAGACATTCTGGAACACGTTGATCCGGCCTTCGCGCGTGCGCACCAGCAGCAACGGCGTGCCCAGAAACGATACCGGCTTTACCATACCGGGCTCGGCAATATCCTTGCCGAACCCTATGGCCGCCCAGTTGTTCCGAAACAATGTGTCCTGTTCATGCTGATACATATCGTCACTGACATAGCAGGCGTTCGGAAGCCCGTTTGCCGTTTCAATCGGCGAGAGAACGTTGCGCAAGTCTAGCATCACCGGTATCCATGTTTGTGGTTTCTGCTGGATCGTTGCACCAGAAGTCGATGCCGAACGCTCAGATTTTGCCGCAAATTGTTCAAGGGAAGACGCCTCGTGACCAGCTATGCCGCCGCCCCCATTCACGGCACGCTCGATGACCGGTTCTATCAAAAGGTCGATGCCGCCACCTTTCCTGATCACCAGCTGCGCTACAGGAATGATCGTGCGGCCGCATCGGTTGGGCTGGACGGGCTGGATGATGCCGCCTGGGTTGATCACTTCGGCAAGTTTCAGTCGCTGCCTGAAAATTACCAACAGCCGCTGGCGCTCAGCTATCACGGGCATCAGTTTGGCGTGTACAACCCTGAAATTGGCGATGGGCGTGGATTTCTGTTTGCGCAACTGCGCGATCATGATGGCCGCGTTCTTGATCTGGGAACCAAAGGATCGGGAACGACACCTTATTCGCGCACAGCAGATGGCAGGCTGACGCTGAAGGGCGCGGTGCGTGAAATCCTTGCCACTGAAATGCTGCAAGCACTTGGCGTCAATACATCAAAGACATTTTCAGTCATCGAAACAGGCGAAGCCTTGCAACGCCATGATGAACCATCGCCAACGCGCGCGGCTGTACTGGTGCGCCTGTCCCACAGTCATATCCGCATTGGCAGCTTTCAGCGTCTGCGTTTCATGGAAGACCAGGACGGCATCGAAACCCTGATCCGGCATGTCGCGCGCCATTATTTTTCTGCAAATCTTGATGCCGATGCGCCGATCAATGACCTCGCACCAGCTTTTCTGGCTGAAACCGCCGCAAAAGTGGCTGACACAGCTGGCGGCTGGATGGCTGCGGGCTTTGTTCATGGTGTGCTGAATACGGATAATTTCAACATAACCGGCGAGAGTTTTGATTACGGTCCGTGGCGCTTTATGGACCGGTTTGATCCGCGTTTTGTAGCGGCCTATTTCGATCAGTCCGGGCGTTACGCTTATGGCCGGCAGCCGGAGGCGAGCCTGTGGGCGGTCTGCCGACTTGCCGATTGCCTGTTGCCATTCGGCGGCGCACCACCACTCGAAGCTGTCCTGCAGGATTTCTATAACAAGCTTGAGACCAGTCTTCGTCGCCGGCTGTGCTGGCGGCTTGGCGTGCAGCTGAATGATGAGGCATCTGTCGAACTCAGCACGACGCTGTTTGCCGCTGCGAAGGCCACCGATGTCGGTTTTGCCCAGATCTTTCATGACTGGTACGGCGGCACGCCCCGGCGCGGTGACTACAGTAGTGCGGAATGGCAGGTCTTTGCCGGCGTGCTGGAGGGGGCAACACCGCTTGCCAGCGCAAGTCACTCGTTCTTTGACCGGGACAAGGCCGTTGCCTTGCCGATTGAGACGGTTGAGGCATTGTGGGACCCGATCGCCGCGCGTGATGACTGGGCACCTTTATACGCCTTCATTGATGATATACGCGCTTTGGGGGCGGCGCTGTCTTCTTGATGCTGGCTGT
>ERZ802831.252-NODE-252-length-27918-cov-18.4188_pt1 | contig 27918 bp, 30 predicted proteins | sample MGYA00345655_ERZ802831 | MGnify/ENA primary metagenome ERZ802831 (study PRJEB30503, sample SAMEA104212376) | marine metagenome | biome: Westerlies Biome; feature: [SRF] surface water layer (ENVO:00010504) within the epipelagic zone...; material: water...
AATTAGCATGTAATTAAGCACTGCGATTGACCTTAGCTTTTTTTTTGGATATTACCCCGAATAGTGAAATATCAAGAACTAGAGGTATTGAAAATATTTATTTGCAATCAGCCCCATAGATGTAATTGAAATATATTTATGGCGATATTCTCAGATCTAAAGTTAAACCCAAAAATCTTAAATGCGATCCAAGACGTTGGGTACAAGCAGCCAACACCCATACAGTTACAGGCTATTCCTGCGGCACTTGAAGGCAGAGATGTATTGGGGATTGCCCAAACCGGCACCGGTAAAACCGCAAGTTTCACTTTACCAATGATACATTTACTAGCTCGAGGACGAGCTAGAGCTCGCATGCCTAGGTCACTCGTACTTTGTCCAACCAGAGAGTTAGCGGCACAGGTAGCCGAAAACTTTGAACTATACTCAAAAAATTTAAAGCTTACTAAAGCATTACTCATCGGTGGAGTGTCCTTCAAAGAGCAAGATCAATTAATTGACAAGGGGGTGGATGTATTAATTGCAACTCCCGGACGTCTTCTAGATCATTTTGAACGTGGTAAATTACTGCTCACTGGCGTTCAAATTATGGTCGTTGATGAGGCGGATAGAATGCTCGATATGGGCTTCATTCCAGATATTGAACGTATCTTCAATCTTACCCCCTTCACTCGTCAAACGCTATTTTTCTCTGCAACAATGGCCACGGAAATAGAAAGGTTAACTAACACTTTTTTATCAGCTCCTTTGCGCTTAGAAATTGCTCGACAGGCATCTGCCGCAGAAAACATCAAACAAAGTGTGATAATCTTCAAAGCAACACGAAAAGACCGGGAGGGCACTGAGAAACGTAAAGTTCTAAGAGATTTAATACTAAAAGAAGGTGAAGATTGCAAAAATGCAATTATATTTTGTAATCGTAAGACTGACGTAGATGTTTGTGCAAAGTCATTACAAAAATATGGCTTTAATGCCGCACCAATTCACGGAGATTTAGACCAAAAAAATAGAATGAATACTCTTGATGATTTTAGAACCGGATCTCTGCAGTTTCTTGTAGCTTCCGATGTTGCTGCTCGCGGATTGGACATTCCAAGTGTCAGCCATGTTTATAATTTTGATGTTCCAATAAATGCAGAAGATTATGTTCATCGAATTGGTAGAACTGGACGAGCAGGTCGTAATGGAAAAGCTCTTATGATTTCGACGCCTCGAGACGAAAAAAATTTAAAGGCTATTGAAAAGTTAATTCAGCTCGAAATTCCTTTAATTGATAATTTTTCTTTTGATACAAAAACGAGTAATGTCGAAAAAACACCTGAAAATAAAATCAAAAACGCCTCCCGAAGCAGTCCACCAAAGAAAGCCGTTAACACAAGTATTGAGCCACCAAAATCAGAACCAAAAAATCGAAACAACTCATCTAATTCGTCAGAAAACAAAAATGAATTTGGGCTACCTATTTTTATTACAAAAAGTTTTGTGGAAAGACAAACGCATTAAAATAAACGCAATAGCATAAATTTAAATTTTATCTAGCTGTACTTAGGATCTCTTATTAGGCTAACCGACTAATTATAACAGAAACTTCAGGCTTTTTTCCAATTTCTGATTTACAGGTTTGCCTAGCACCCCTTTTCAAGACTTCTTCTAATTTGTCGTTGTTCAAAATAACATCTGGGTCAACTCTACCAATCAGTTGCCCTAAATCCTCTTCCAGACAATCAATCAAGGGAGCATTTGAGTTTGTTACAAGCGGCAAACCTTTTGTTTCACACCAAGGGTCTCCAATAAGATCATCTTTTTCATCAAGGAGAATGGTCACAATAACCAAACCATTCAAAGCCATACGTATACGGTCTCTGACTGCACCCTCCGTTGAAGTAACTTTAGAACTTCCATCAAGATATAACCTACCAAGCTCTACTTTTTCTAAGATCGTAGGCTTATTAGAAGATAAACTTAAAATATTTCCATTGGGGCAAACAATTGATGCAATCCCCTTCTCTGACGCTAACTTGGAATGCTCTCGTAGGTGCCGGTGTTCTCCATGCATTGGTATAAGAAATTGTGGTTGAATAATTTTATGCATTTGCTCTAGGTCAGGGCGGTTTGCATGACCAGAAACATGATAAAGACCAGAGTCATCCTCGACAACGTCGACACCCATCTCTGAAAATTGATTAATTATTCTAGATACACCTTTTTCATTACCGGGTATTGTCTTTGACGAAAAGATAAACAGATCACCCTCTTGCAATGAAAAACCTCTGTACTTTCCATTTGCTAACTGAGCGGTAGCGGCCCTGCGCTCTCCCTGAGATCCAGTTGCCAAAATTAATAAATTTTGTCGTGGAACATTCAGAGCATCTTCTGGACTGATGAGAGGAGGAAAATCACTCAAAACACCTGATTCCACCGACGCGTCTATCATTCTTCTCATAGCCCGCCCAAGCAGGCAGACCGAGCGACCAGATTTTATGCCCGCTTCTGCTAATGTCTTCAATCTAGCAACATTTGATCCAAAAGTTGTTGCCACAACAAGCTTTTCAGCACTTTCTATAAGTTCCTGTATGGATGAACTAATTGATGCTTCTGACCGCCCCTTCTGTTTTGAAAAAACATTAGTACTATCGCAAATAAGCGCCTTTACACCACCCTTGGCAATATCCAACCAAACTTCTTTACTAAACGGCTCACCAACACCAGGGGTTTCGTCAATTTTGAAGTCACCTGTGTGCACGAGTCGACCGACAGGGGTGTCTATAACAACACTACTGCTCTCTGGTATTGAATGTGAGATGGGCACAAATCCTACTTTAAATGGCCCTAAGCTCAATGTTTTAGGCCATTGTTCTACTGTGTTAACAGAGCTTTCAGAGGAATAGGCATCATTCATTTTTAATCGCGCTATATGGGCGGTAAAAGCTCTACAATATACAGGTACACGCAAGTCTTCCCACAAATGCCCGATTGCACCAATATGGTCTTCATGCGCATGTGTGATCAAAATCCCCTCAAGCCTATCCCGCCGTTTCATTATCCATGATAAATCTGGAAGAATTAAATCTACGCCAGGGGTAGTCTCCATATCAGGAAAAGAAACACCAAGATCGACAATAATGAAACGCTCTTTATTGGGCGGACCAAAACCATATATATATGAATTTAATCCAATTTCACCCGCACCACCAAGCGGCATATAAATTAAATGATCTGCGCTCATTTGATTTCTAAATTCTCATTGTGTTCAAAGATCAAACGCAAGCCATGCATTGTTAGATCATCTTTCCACTCATCGAATACCTTTTCTGCTGATTGTAATAGAGGCCCTAGCCCTCCTGTAGAAATTATTCTCATTTCCGATCCATGTTCAGTAATAATACGCTGACAAATTTCCTTTACCAATCCAATGTATCCCCAAAAAACACCTGATTGCATGCACATTACTGTATTAGTCCCTATAACTTTTTCTGGTCTTGCAATATCTACGTGTGGGAGTGCTGCGGCTTCCTGATGTAAAGCCTCTAAAGAAAGATTTACCCCCGGAGCTATCACACCACCTATGTAAGCTCCATCGTGATCAACCACATCAAATGTTGTAGCAGTACCGAAATCAACAATTATCAAATTTCCACCAAATAAATCGTAACCAGCGACAGTATTAACCAACCTATCAGACCCTACTCCCGCGCCGCTATCGACCCTCACATCCAGTGGGATATCGCAGTCTGACTTTCCCACGACCATCGCTCTGGTGCCAAAATAACGATCAGCTAATACCCTTAAATTGAAAACTACTCGTGGAACCGTAGAAGAAATTATAACATTTCGAATTTCAGCGTTTACTTTATTCAGGTTCATAAGAGATAAAAGCCAGACATAATATTGGTCAGCTGTTCGCTGATGCTCGGTAGCCGTTCGCCAGGTTGCAATAAATTCGTCGCCGTTCCAGATGGAAAAAACGGTATTCGTATTACCACAATCAATTGCTAAAAGCATTATATACCTTTCTATTCAAAATATACATCCGCTGCCGCTATAGAACGTGTAGCCCCACCTGTTTTTAAAATCAAATGCCCATCGAGATTAATATCAAGAAATTGACCATTTATTATCTCATTTGCTGTTTTTACTACAATACTGTCACCCAGTTTGTGAATGCGGTTTAGCAAAAGAACTCTCAATTGCGAAAAACCCCTTACTTGTAAAGTGGCCTCATAATTTGCAAAATTAAACGCCAATTTATTTAATAACTCGATGGGGTCTACAGTAATGCCCGTTTCGGCTAGCACAGATGTAGGACTGTAAGCGCTTTCTTCTAGTTCTGAAGTCCTTGGGTGTGAAATTAAGTTCACCCCAAAACCAATCGATAAGGCGATTTTATTTTTACTAATAGCTATCGTCTCAAGCAGGATACCAGCAACTTTTTTTCCATTCAGCAATATATCATTTGGCCATTTTATTGATATATCAGCATTGCTGTTTCCAAAATGCTCCAAACTGTCATATAGCGATAGGGCAGCAGTAAAAGAGCTTAATGAAAATTTGTCTATGCTTGTCTTTGGAAAAATCACACAGGTGCACGCAAAGTTTCCTAAGGGATCAATCCAAGCCCTGCCCCGCCGACCTTTCCCTGCAGTTTGCAAATGAGCAAATATCCACGAATTATTAGAGAGGCTGGATACTCGTTTGCGAGCTTCCAACATAGTGCTCTCAACTTTATTTAACACAATGATATCGTAAGAGATTTTTATTCCTAATTCACTAAAGAACTAGCTGCTAAACCTGCAGCAGCTTCGATTCCAAAAAGGTTAATAATTCCAACCACCATTACAACTGCTGCCGTTGCAGCAAAACCTGACAATATTGGTGATTTCATAACATCTAAAGACTCATCTTGATTCTCACCAAAGTACATTAAATAAATAAGCCTAAGGTAATAATAAGCTCCAATAACAGAGGCCAAAACACCCAAAACCGCTAGCCAGATCAAACCTGCATCATAAGCTGCCCTCAAAACATAAAGTTTGCCAAAAAAGCCAACCAATGGTGGCACGCCAGCTAGGCTAAAAAGGAGTACCAGCATTGCTAAGGCCCTTCCAGGCTGTTTTACACCAAGCTGATTTAAAGAATAAATATCGGTTACTGGCTGCCCATCTTTTTCCATTGATAAAATAAAGGCGAATGTACCGACGTTCATCGTCACATATATCGCCATGTACACCAACATAGCTTGGAGACCGAATACCGTACCCGACGCAAGTCCTATCAGGGCGTATCCCATGTGCGCAATAGACGAGTAAGCCATTAAACGCTTGATATTTGTCTGTCCAATTGCAGCGATTGCCCCTACAAACATTGACAAAACAGACATCAACGCCACGATCTGTTGCCACTCGGCTATCATGACAAAGAATGCATCATGCACAACTCTTGCAAAAAGAGCCATTGCGGCAATTTTGGGTGCAGTGGAGAGAAATGCTGTAATTGGAGTTGGGGCACCCTCATAAACATCCGGTGTCCACATATGAAATGGTACCGCTGAAATTTTAAAAGCAAGACCTGCAACTACTAAAATCATTCCAAACATGAAGCCAAGGCTGCGACTACTGCTGTCTAAAGAAGTAACAATAGACTGAAAATTAGTTGATCCTGAATAACCGTATACGAGAGAAGCTCCATACAGCAAAAGACCAGAGGATAGAGCTCCCAATACAAAATATTTCATGCCAGCCTCAGTAGACTTTAGGCTCTCTCGCCGCATCGAAGCAACAACGTAAAGAGCCAACGACTGCAATTCTAAACCTAAATATAATATCATTAAATCGTTAGCGGATACCATAAACATCATCCCGACTACCGAAAAAATTATTAAAATAGGATATTCAAAACGTCCTAAATTATGTCTTAACATATATCCTAAACTCATAACGAGTACTGCCGCAGAAGAAAGTAAAACAAGTGCCTTTGCAAATCTAGAAAATGCATCGTCAATAAACATTTTATTAAATGCGGTCTCGCTCGGAGACCCATCGAAAAGCATCCAAATTCCAGTGATAACCATAAGACCTGCAGTCACAAACGTAATATTTGCAGTTCTTTTATCCTGTCCACCGTAAACACCAATCAACAAAGAGAGCATAGCAAAAACAGATAGTATTATCTCTGGCAAAATTGAATTTAGATCATTATCGATCATACTAAATATTGCTCCCTCACTGCCCTGCAATCATTATATTGCCGCTTACTCCAGCAACCGAAATAGCCGTATTATAATTCTCTACAAGCGTTTGTACCGAGGGACCTATCAAGTCAAGAGCTAGAACAGGATATACTCCTAATATCAATGTCATTAATATCAGAGGAGTGAACACCGCTCTCTCTCGAATAGACATATCCTGAATAGTACGCAGTGCTTCCTTAATTAAATCCCCCATCATTACGCGACGATAGAGCCAAAGTGCGTAAGCGGCTGACAACACAACACCAGAAGTAGCGACTAATGCCACCCAAGTGTTAACCTTAAAAATACCAACTAGCGTAAGAAATTCTCCTACAAATCCTGAGGTCCCAGGGAGACCAACGTTAGCCATTGTAAAAAACATGAACACAAGTGCGTAAGCAGGCATTCGGTTCACTAGGCCGCCATAAGCATCTATCTCACGAGTATGCATTCTATCGTATATGACGCCGACACAAAGAAACAGCGCTCCCGAAATAAATCCATGACTGAGCATCTGGAAAATAGCGCCGTCGATACCTTGGCGATTAGCAGCAAAAATTCCGATAGTCACATACCCCATGTGAGCAACAGAAGAGTAGGCAATTAATTTCTTCATATCGTTTTGGACAAGTGCTACCAATGAAGTGTAAACGATGGCTATTGCTGACAACCAAAGAATGAAATCAGTCAATATATAAGAGCCCACTGGAAACATAGGCAGACTGAACCTTAAAAAGCCATAACCCCCCATTTTCAAAAGGATGGCAGCAAGTACTACAGATCCAGCTGTTGGAGCTTGGACGTGGGCATCGGGCAACCAGGTATGTACCGGCCACATAGGAATCTTTACCGCAAAACTCGCAAAAAAAGCTAAAAATAACAGAGTTTGCACCCCACCTACAATCGGAAACCCTAAAAGGTTAAAATCTACAAATGAGAATTGATGTAGGATCAATGCCTCAACGTCAGTGGTTCCGGCCTCAGAAAACATTACTACCATTGCGATAAGCATCAAAACTGATCCCAAAAGCGTGTAGAGGAAAAATTTAAATGATGCGTAAACTCGGTTAGATCCGCCCCAAATACCAATTATCAAAAACATTGGGATAAGACCTGCTTCAAAAAATAGATAAAACAACACTAAATCTAAAGCCATGAAAACACCTAACATCAGCGTTTCTAGCAACAAAAAGGCAATCATGTATTCCTTAACGCGCACTTCGATACCCCAGCTCGCCCATACGACAATTGGCATCATAAAAGTGGTCAATAGAACAAAAAGAATGCTTATTCCATCAACGCCTAACTTGTATTTTAAACCCATTATCCATTCGGTTTCCTCAACCATTTGGAAACCGGTGTTTTCTGGATCGAATTGCGCAATAATGAATAAAGAGACAAAGAATGTTACTCCTGTAGCAAAAAGAGCAAACCTTTTGGCAACAAGACCAGCTGCGCGATCATTTCCTCTAGCGACTAGTAACAAAATAAGAGCAGAAACGGCTGGTGTAAATGTAACTATGGAAAGCAAAAAATAATCCATTTTAGCCACCTGCTCCCAATGTCATCCAAGTTATGAGAACTACAATTCCGAGTACCATGGCAAACGCATAAGTAAAAATATATCCCGATTGAGCACGCCCTACCAGCTTCGTTAGAAGTGGAATAAATACCATTGAAAAATTATTTATAAACCCATCTATGGCCTGACCATCTCCTTTCTTCCAAAGGAACCGGCCAACAAATCTTGCCGAACGAACGAAAAGTATTTCGTAAATCTCATCAAAGTACCATTTATTCAGTAAAAATAGATATAAATGTCTCTGATTCTGAGCTAATTTCTTTGGTATATTTGTGCGCCAAATATAGAAAATGTATGAAAGTAAAAAACCAATTATCATTGCAACAAAAGGAGATAATTTGACCCATTTCGGTACGTGGTGCGCTTCATCTAAGATATGGTTATTGGGGGCCATATAGATAGCACCTACAGGCACATCAACAGGCAATTTATCATTAGATCTGCCGGCATCGTCACTTACGTCCGAACTTGAAATAATATTTGACAGATCTTTGGTTACTACTTTCGATAAGCGCGAAGGACTGTCACTTATATCATGTGAATGAGAAACGGCCTCTTGTATACCAAAGAATTTATTTACACTATAATGATCACCAAAGAAACTTTTATACCAAATCATTCCTGAAAATATCGCACCCAAAGACAAAACAGCCAACGGTATTAACATTGTTTTAGGACTTTCATGGGCTGAAGAATGAGTGTGTGAGTCTCCGCGGGGATCACCATAAAAGGTCATGAAGATGAGCCTCCAACTGTAAAAAGACGTAAATAGAGCCGACAAAACTAACATCCAGAAGGAATACCCTCCTAATGAAGCGGCGTAAGCACTTTCTATTATGGCATCTTTTGAGAGAAACCCTGCGAAACCATAATGAGTTAATGGGATACCGACGCCAGTTATTGCTAATGTCCCAATCATCATAGCCGCAAACGTGTATGGTATTTTTTTTCTTAGGCCTCCATAATTTCTCATATCTTGTTCATGGTGCATTGCATGTATTACCGAGCCCGCTCCTAAAAAGAGCAGAGCCTTAAAAAATGCATGCGTGAAAAGATGAAACATCGCAACGGAGTATACGCCAGAGCCGGCAGCAACAAACATGTAACCCAATTGTGAACAAGTAGAGTATGCGATCACTCTTTTGATGTCATTCTGTACTAGACCTATCGAAGCTGCAAAAAATGCTGTCGTGGCTCCAATAAACGTGACGAAGGCCATTGCATCGGGTGCAAACTCCATAACAGGCGACATACGGCAAACTAAGAATACCCCTGCCGTGACCATCGTCGCTGCATGAATTAAAGCTGAGACTGGAGTTGGTCCCTCCATTGCGTCAGGAAGCCAGGTGTGAAGAAAAAGCTGCGCTGATTTTCCCATCGCACCAACGAATAAAAGAAATGCCAGTAAATTGGCGGCGTTCCACTCAGCCCACAAAAAGCGTATTTCCACAAGGCTTAAACTTTGTGCAGAATTAAAAATATCGGAAAACTGAATACTTCCAGTTAAAAAGAAAATTCCAAATATACCTAATGCAAATCCAAAATCACCGACTCTATTAACCACAAAAGCTTTGATTGCAGCAGCATTTGCAGTAGGTTTTTTATAGTAGAAACCGATGAGCAAATACGATGCTACGCCGACACCTTCCCAACCGAAAAACATTTGAAGTAAATTATCGGATGTCACCAACATTAACATTGCAAACGTAAAAAACGACAAATATGCAAAAAAGCGGGGCTTGTAAGTTTCGCTTTCACTCCAATTAGGATCATTATCCATGTAGCCAACGCTGTATAGATGGACCAGAGCAGAAACAGTTGTAACTACAATTAACATGACTGCAGTAAGTCGATCGAAGCGAATTGCCCAAAAGGCCTCAAGAGATCCTGAACTCATCCATTTAAATATTTTTATAATTCTCAGTTCACCATCGAACTCTAAAAATAAAAACCAACTAACAAAACATGCAAAGAAAAGTAAAGAAGTTGACACAATGATCGCTGCTTTTTCACCAAGGATTTTCCATCCAAAACCGGTCAAAATACCTCCAATTAGAGGTGCGAAGAGTACGAATAGCTCCATTCTGGTTAGCCTTTCATCATATTTACGTCTTCGACAGCAATTGTTCCACGGTTTCGGAAAAAGCTCACGATTATGGCTAACCCAATCGCTGCCTCCGCAGCAGCCACCGTAAGAATAAATATAGTAAAAACCTGCCCAACCAAATCACCAAGATAGCTAGAAAATGCCACAAGATTTATATTCACTGCTAGCAACATCAATTCGATAGACATTAATAAAATAATAACATTTTTCCGATTAAGAAAAAGGCCAAAAATTCCAATTACGAAAAGTATCGAGGCTGTAGTAAGATAATGCTCTATGCCTATCATATTAACTTTATTTCCTTTATTTATTTTTTATTTATTCACAAACCCTGCCCAGGTTTTACGTCTACAACTTCAAGAGCATCGTTAGGGTCTCGATAAATTTGAGCAAGAATATCTTGTCTTTTAACATTTTTGCGATGGCGCAGCGTAAGAAGTATGGCGCCAATCATTGAGACAAGCAAAATTAGTCCAGCCAATTGAAATAAAATAAAATACTGGTCGTACAAAATCATGCCAATTGCATGTGTGTTATGATCGGTAGAGTTTGTAAGAGCCTCTCTGGAGCTGAGAGCGGTATCTGCATACGTCCAAACACCAAAAGCCACACTGAGTTGCATTATCAAAACTACCCCTATTAGCAGCGCTAGAGGAAGGTAACTTGCCATTTCAGCTTTCAATGTTGAGAAGTCAACATCAAGCATCATAACTACAAAAAGGAACAGCACGGCAACTGCCCCAACGTAAACTATAATGAGCAGCATTGCTAAAAATTCTGCTCCCAGCAAAACGAACAACCCAGCCGACGATAGGAAAGCCAATATTAACCATAAAACCGAATGTACAGGATTCCTGCTAATTACTGTCATCAGCCCACCGATAATGGCACTAAAAGAAAATAAATAGAAAGCTGAAACAAAAATGCTCAAGTTTTGTTCTCCTTCAGATCTTCAAAGATTTCATCTGAAATTTTCAATTCGTTTTGAGTTATAAATAGTCTTAAGAATAATGACACGAAAATAAGTGCCTTTGTCGCTAATTTATACATCTTTTCATATGAATTTTGATCGATACTCATCGGTAAGGTGCATCCATTTCTAAGTTCTTTGCGATCTCACATTCCCACCGATCACCATTGGCTAATAGCTTTTCTTTATTGTAAAATAACTCCTCACGAGTCTCGGTAGAAAATTCAAAATTTGGCCCCTCTACGATTGCATCCACCGGGCATGCTTCTTGACAAAAACCACAATAAATACACTTGGTCATATCTATGTCATACCTGGTTGTTCTCCTGCTTCCATCTTCCCTAGGCTCAGCGTCAATTGTAATCGCCTGAGCGGGACAAACAGCTTCACAGAGCTTGCACGCAATACACCTTTCTTCACCATTCGGATACCTTCGAAGCGCGTGTTCACCGCGAAAACGCGGGCTTAACTCTCCTTTTTCGTGCGGATAGTTAATTGTTGTTTTAGGTGCAAAGAAATATTTAAAACCCAGCTTAAAGCCAGTCCAAATATCCATAAGTAGAAAATATTTAGCGGCCCGCGTGTAATCAATTTTGCTCATATCCTAGGCTCCGATCATCCAGCGGGCGTATACCCCACCAAACATATTAAATTTTGCCAAAAACGCCACAACTATGACCCAACCCAATGAAAGTGGCAAAAATACTTTCCAGCCTAACCTCATTAATTGATCGTAGCGGTATCTAGGGGTTATTGCCTTTACCATTGCAAAAATAAAAAAGAAAAAGCCCATCTTTAATAACATCCAATGAAATCCATCTGCTAGACCGGGAATTGGAGACAACCATCCTCCAAAGAACAAAAGAGTGGTCAATGCACACATGAGAAAAACTGCGATTAATTCACCAGCCATAAACAGTAAAAAAGGCGTCGAACTATACTCCACCTGAAAGCCAGCCACTAATTCACTTTCTGCCTCTGGAAGATCAAAGGGTGGCCTATTTGTTTCAGCTAAGGCCGAGATGAAAAATAGAAAAACCATAGGAAGATGGGGCAACCAGTACCAATTAAAAATACCTAAGTTACCATCCTGCGCGCGAACTATATCCCCAAAATTCATCGAACCAGTTGAAATTATAACTCCGATAATAATCAGACCAATGGATACTTCGTAAGAAATCATCTGTGCAGCGGATCTCAATGACCCCAGGAAGGGATACTTCGAATTAGACGCCCACCCTCCCATAATCACGCCATAAACTTCCAAAGAGGAAATTGCGAAGACAAACAAGAGAGCGACATTAATATCAGATAAAACCCAACCGTCATTCAGTGGAATAACCGCCCAAGCGAGAATTGCCATTACGAAAGAAATTAATGGGGCCAAGAAGAACACCGGCTTATCTGCACCAGCGGGAATAATTATCTCCTTGAAGACGAGCTTCAGCATATCAGCGCCAGATTGAAGTAGACCGAAAGCACCCACCACATTGGGACCACGTCGCATCTGAACTGCTGCCCATACTTTGCGATCTGCGTAAATCAAAAAATAAGCAGACAACAGAAGAAAAACGGCCATCATTAAACCTTGAGAAATTAAAATCAAAGCAACGCCCCAAGAGGAATTTAAAAACTCAGCCATTAGCCCTCGCTTTACAGCAAAACTTTGTTGTCATCGCCCAAAAAAACGACGATGAAAAGTCAATTTTTTCAGCAATTCCATTGTAAAAGCCTATAATTTTAGAACTTACTCTGGTCCTTATGAGTGATGGCATATTTCTAACCTATATCTTTGTCTCAACATTAGCTTACTCAGCCGCAATTTTGCCAGAACTCCTAGCTCTTGCTTGAGCTGACAATTCGCTCATCAAGATCGAGGCCCTGGCGATTGGGTTTGTTAAATAGAAATCCTCAATAGCATAGATAAAATCACCCTTATCCAAATCTGTCCGTCCCTCTGGCGTCCAGTCACTCTCTACCAACATATCAATATCATTCAGATGAGGATATTCACCAAACAGAGCCTCACGGAGTTGTGCTAAAGTATCGAACTCTAGAGTTAAATCTAAAATTTGCGAAAGAGCTCTCAGAATTGCCCAATTCTCCCGAGCTTCACCCGGAGCATATCCAGATCTATTAGCCAGCTGGGGGCGCCCCTCTGTATTCACAAAGATACCACTTTCTTCTGTGTATGCGGCGGCTGGAAGGATAACATTTGCTCTGTGAGCACCTTGATCACCATGGCTACCCTGGTAAATAACAAAAGGCCCATTGGGAATATTGATCTCATCTGAACCAAGATTAAATATCACCTCATGGTTTGCTAAATCAGCAATTCCTTTAGGACTAGTTGCCTCAATATCCATGGCGCCAACTCTCGAAGCCGCCGTGTGTAAAACCAAAAACTTACAATTCGAAGCACTCGCCAGATGCATTGCATGACCGAGCACTGCAGGTCCATCTGAGCCCGTTAAAGCACCAATTCCTAAAATGACGATTGCACGCTTAGTCTTAGCAACTTTCAATCCGCGTACACTTAGTTTCTCCAAGGCCGAACGGTCAGATCCTAAGTGTGCATAATCATAAGTTAAATCTAATCTGGGCCCAAGTAAATGAACATTAGCCCCATTAGACCATGCTTTACGTATGCGAGCGTTGAGAACAGGTGCCTCAATCCGAGGATTACTTCCAATCAGAAATATTTCATCAGCAAGGTCAATATCGTCAATGCTCGCATTACCCACATACCCAGACCTATTATTCTCAGGCAATTGGGCACCGTCTGTCCTACATTCAACAACGCCACCCATGCTTTCCAACAATTTCTTTAAGGCATATGCTGACTCTGTTGAAACCAAATCCCCAACTAGCCCCATAATTTTTTTCCCAGAAATCTCATCTGCAGTAAATTTTAGAGCTTCGCTCCAATTAACCGAAACCAATTTACCATCTTTTCGTATATAGGGTTTGTCTAGCCGTTGGCGCCTTAGACCATCCCAAACAAATCGCGTTTTATCTGAAATCCACTCCTCGTTAATACCATCGTGGTTGAGTGGCAGTATGCGCATAACTTCTCTGCCTTTCGTGTCAACTCTTATATTTGAGCCCAAAGCGTCCATGACATCTATTGTCTCAGTATTGGACAGTTCCCACGGCCGGGCAGTGAAAGAATAGGGCTTAGAAGTAAGAGCACCAACTGGACAAAGATCAATTATATTACCCTGCAAATTGCTATCCAAAGTCTCATTGAGATAACTGGTTATCTCTGCGTCCTCACCACGGCCTGTTTGCCCCATTTGACTTATCCCAGCGACTTCAGAGGTGAACCTAACGCACCGAGTGCAGCTGATACATCTAGTCATGTTGGTCGACACAAGTGGACCCAAGTCAAGATCATCTACCGCACGCTTAGCTTCCTTAAATCGGCTGAAATCCACTCCGAAAGCCATAGCTTGATCCTGAAGGTCACATTCGCCACCCTGATCACAAATTGGACAATCTAAAGGGTGATTAATCAATAAAAACTCCATTACCCCTTCCCGCGCCTTCTTGACCATTTTTGAGTTGGTCCGCACCACTGGGGGCTGACCATCAGGTCCAGGTCGCAAGTCTTTCACTTGCATAGCGCACGATGCTGTGGGCTTCGGGGGACCACCAACCACCTCCACCAGACACATCCGACAGTTTCCCGCAATGGATAACCGCTCATGATAACAAAACCTGGGTATTTCTATACCGACAATCTCACAGGCTTGAATGAGCGTCATTGCACCATCAACCTCAATTTCTTGGTCATCAATTATAATTTTCTTTTGTTCTGTCATTTTTCTACTTGATGATAAAATTAACCATTAACTTACAATTATTTATGAACATTACTTAAAAATTAAAATCCACAAACCTAACTTCAACTCCAACTAACAACTAACCCACTAGATCCAAAAACATATCGTCACGTTTCAATTTTGTCATATTCTGCAACGCCCCTTGAGGTTTATTGAATTATTACTTAAAATTTCTGATACGTCATCGGGACCTAAATCCCAGGTAACATCTGATGTTCCAAACTTGTTCACACAATAAATTGTAGCCTCGTATCTACCCGCTTCTCTAGCACCATTTAATGAACGATGCGCACGCGGCACTGTTATCTCAAAATCCTTCTTATCAGACGCTATCTTTAATTTTGTATTAAACATAACACCATCAAACGCTACTCGGTTTTCGTTAATCCGAGCAGTGCATCCGATGAGCAAGAACAGCGAGAATAATATGACTAAGATTTTTCTCAATTCTCGCTCACTCAGCCGCAATTGATTTAATGCTATCAGCGTATTTTTTATTTATTATTCTATCCTCTATTTCATTTCTGAAATTTCTAATCAGACCCTGAATTGGCCAAGCCGCAGCATCGCCTAAGGCACAAATGGTATGACCTTCAACTTGCTTGGTTACATCAAAGAGCATATCAATCTCTTCCTTCTCCGCGTTTCCTAACACTAGTCGCTCCATAACTCTCATCATCCAGCCAGTTCCCTCGCGGCATGGCGTACATTGACCACAACTTTCATGTTTATAAAATTTCGATAAGCGCCATATAGCTTTAATTATGTCTACAGAGTTATCCATCACAATTACAGCGGCGGTGCCTAAGCCTGAACCTAGGTCGCCCCGCAAATAATCGAAGTCCATAATTGCATCTTTCATATCCTCGCCACGTACGCACGGAACCGATGAACCTCCCGGAATAACTGCCTTAAGATTCTCCCATCCTCCACGAATTCCCCCACAGTGTTTTTCAATCAATTCATGGAAGGATATCGACATCGCCTCCTCTACCACACAGGGATTATTTACGTGTCCGGAAATAGCAAAAAGTTTCGTTCCAAAATTATTTGGCCTGCCAAACGATGAAAACCAATCTGGACCACGCCTGAGTATAGTTGGCACGACAGCTATGGATTCTACATTATTCACAGTTGTAGGACATCCATATAAACCAGATCCAGCTGGAAAAGGTGGTTTCATTCGAGGCATACCTTTTTTGCCCTCTAAACTCTCAAGTAAGGCTGTTTCCTCGCCGCATATATAGGCTCCCGCCCCGTGATGAAGAAAAATATCAAAATCCCATCCAGAATTACATGCATTTTTACCAACAAGACCAGCTTCATACGCTTCATCAATCGCCAACTGAAGCATTTCTCTCTCTCGTATATATTCACCACGAATATAGATGTAACAACAGTTTGCAGCCATTGCGAACGACGCAATTAAACAGCCTTCTATCAAAGTATGAGGATCATGCCTCATTATCTCTCTATCTTTACAAGTGCCTGGCTCACTCTCATCCGCATTTACTACTAAATATGAAGGACGTCCGTCACTTTCCTTAGGCATAAATGACCACTTTAAACCTGTTGGAAAACCGGCACCACCACGACCCCTTAGACCAGAAGCCTTCATTTGCTCAACTATCCAATCCCGACCGTTAACTAGAAGAGATTTAGTATTATCCCAATGGCCCCTTGCCATGGCTCCACGAAGTGTTCGGTCGTGCATGCCATAAATATTTGTGAAGATACGATCTTTATCGTTCAACATTTATTCAATATTCCTTATAAGTTAACGTGCCCGCCACATTATTATCCCAGATATTATAGCCCACAAGAAAGCTACTAATGCTAAAAAATCTATAAGAAGAGCGTACCTTCCTGGTAAACCAAGGTGAGGACCCAACCACTGCGCTAAAAGCCAAAGTAACATGGCAACAGCAATTACTGCGCCTACTACCCGGCCCTGCCGTAAGTCGCTTCTCCTTTCCTTAACCACCATTATGCTTCTCAATTCCAATGATCCAAGTTGATTAATTTTTAGTATTTCGAGCCTGCTCAACAAAGTTTTTCAACCTGTTCAAACTCACTGCACCAGATACATTCGAATATACCCAGTTAATTTCACCGGCGCTCCAGCCAGAAAGTTGCGAAATGTAAAATATACCCAAGCGGTTTAGAGCACTTTTTGCCTTTTCGCCCAATCCTAAGAGGCGTGATAAATCTTCAGCAACCGCCTTTTTGGGAGCCTTAAATGTCTTAGGTTTTTTCATAGGCGATAGCTTTGCGGTTTTTTTCGTATCTTCCAGCCATGGTGTTACTAGTGGGGTTTCAGCACCGTCTATGCGCTTGATGGTATCTTTAAAATCATCTGCCATCTGCACGCTTCCATTAAACCGGGTACGCCCACTTTCGTATTCCATTAGAGACGTTAAACCATGTTTCGGCTCTGATGCAAATCTACCATTCTGTGGACCTGGAGTAGTCAGTTTCTCATCTGCTAAATCCTCGATTATCTGTGCAAATGTATCTTTGCTTAAGTCTTCGAAGTAATCTTTACCAATTTGAGCCATAGGGGCATTAGAGCAAGCACCCAAGCACTCAACCTCTTCCCAACTAAAATTTCCATCACACGATAGTTCGTGCGGATTAGGTGAAATTTTTTCTTTACATACATTAATTAAATCTTCAGCCCCACATAACATACAAGATAGTGTGCCACAAACCTGAAAGTGAGCAACCCTACCAACGGGCTTCAGATGAAACATAAAATAAAATGTGGCAACCTCTAGAGCTCTCATGTGCGTCATGCCTAGCAAATCTGCGACATACTCTATTGCTGGTTTTGAAAGCCACCCTTCTTGCTCCTGAGCCCTCCAAAGCAATGGAATAATTGCAGACGCCTCACGACCCTCCGGGTACTTCTTAATTTGGGCTTCAGCCCAAGCTTTATTTTTCGTAGTAAACGAGAAAAATATTGGCTGTTCCTCGTGCAATCGTCGTAACATTAGCGGTCAATCTCTCCAAATACTATATCCATTGTTCCGATTATAGCGGCAACATCTGCCAATTGATGGCCAGATGCCATATGATCCATAGCCTGCAAATGCAAGTAGCCCGGGGCGCGCAATTTTGCCCTGTAGGGCTTATTAGAACCGTCTGATACGAGGTAAACGCCAAATTCCCCTTTAGGTGCCTCAACACAGGCGTAAACTTCCCCTTCTGGCACATGAAAACCTTCTGTGTATAGCTTAAAATGATGGATTAATGCCTCCATTGAGCCTTTCATTTCAGCACGTTTAGGCGGTGTTATCTTACCACGAGCAAGTACTTCACCATGCTCGACCAACAGCTTGGTAACCGCTTGCTTGATTATGATAAGAGACTGCCGCATTTCCTCCATACGAACCAAATACCTATCATAACAATCTCCATTCTTTCCAATCGGCACCTTGAACTCAAACTCGTCATAACATTCGTAAGGCTGAGACCTCCTCAAATCCCATGCCAAACCAGAACCACGTACCATAACACCGGAAAAGCCAAACTTTTGAATATCATCTTCAGTAACTATTCCGATGTCGACGTTACGCTGTTTAAATATTCTATTTTCAGTCAACAAGTCATCAATATCTTTCAAAACAGCAGGGAATTCTTCTGCCCATGTAGCAATATCTTTAAGTAAATCATCAGGTAAGTCCTGATGAACTCCTCCTGGCCGAAAATATGCAGCATGCAAACGGGCACCACAGGCTCGCTCGTAGAAAACCATGAGTTTTTCTCGCTCCTCAAACCCCCATAATGGTGGCGTCAAAGCACCTACATCCATGGCCTGGGTGGTGACATTCAATAAATGACTCAGAATTCTACCTATCTCAGAATATAGAACCCTAATTAATGAAGCTCTTCGCGGCACTGCTACTTTTGTCAATTTTTCTATTGCCAAACACCATGCATGCTCTTGGTTCATGGGAGCCACATAATCTAAGCGATCAAAATAAGGTAAGTTTTGGAGGTAAGTCCTACTCTCCATTAGCTTTTCAGTACCTCTGTGCAAAAGTCCGATGTGAGGATCACAGCGCTCAACAATTTCACCGTCTAGCTCAAGGACAAGCCTCAAAACGCCATGTGCAGCAGGATGCTGGGGCCCAAAGTTTATATTAAAGTTTCTTATTTTTTGTTCACTCGTGAGTGTGTCTCTAAAACCCTTTGACCCGTCCATTAGCTTGTCCCCTCCGTTTCATCATCGGGCATTATATACTCCGCACCTTCCCAAGGACTCATAAAGTCAAATTGCCGGTATTCTTGTGTCAAGCTTACAGGCTCATAAACTACTTTCTTTTGCGCTTCATCGTACCGCACTTCATTATAACCAGTAGTCGGAAAATCTTTTCTTAATGGGAAACCCTGAAATCCATAATCTGTAAGTAAACGCCTCAAATCAGGGTGTTCCTCGAAAAGCACCCCAAACATATCAAAAACTTCTCTCTCAAACCAGTTTGCACTTGGATGTACGCTTACAATCGACTGGATAGTTTCATTCTCTCGCAATGAAACTTTAAGTCTTATTCTATGATTTTGATACATCGATAACAAATGATAAACCACATCAAACCGCTTTAACCGGTCCGGATAATCTACTCCAGTGATATCTACCAATGTTGAGAATTTACAACGGCTATCAACTCTAAGAAACTCTATAAAACTCGAGATATTGGCGGGAGCAACAGCAATGCTTAGCTCATCTTTCTCCAAACTCCAAGAAATGACACAATCATTTCTCTTCTGTTCAATATAAGTGCCGAGTTCTCGTAACGCTTCTATCATCGGACAATTGTTCCAGTCCTGCGGATCTTTCGCTGCAAAGTCATTATTCCGTACAAAAGAGCCTCTGCCGTAGGGGGGCATCCAGGCACATAAATGTCCACAGGCACAATACGATCACATCCCCTGACTACCGAATAGGAGTAATGATAATATCCACCACCATTCGCGCAAGAACCCATCGAAATTACATACCGAGGTTCCGGCATTTGATCATATACTTTTCTTAACGCTGGCGCCATTTTGTTAGTCAATGTGCCCGCGACGATCATTAGATCAGATTGCCTTGGAGATGCTCTCGGAGCCGTGCCAAAACGTTCTAAATCATATCTCGGCATAGACGTATGCATCATCTCCACGGCACAACAAGCCAACCCAAACGTCATCCAATGAAGTGAGCCGGTCCTTGCCCAGTTAATCACATCCTCTGCAGATGTAAGCAAATACCCTTTATCTTGAAGCTGCCCGCTTAGCGCTTTGGTCTCCACCTCGAAATCACGCCCAGCTGTATTATCTCCTGTCATCACTCCCATTCTAAAGCACCCTTTTTCCACTCGTAAGCAAACCCTATGGTCAGTATAAGAAGAAAGACCATCATCGACCAGAATCCCGCCATGGATAAATCTTTGAAGGCCACCGCCCACGGGAAAAGAAAAGCAATTTCAAGATCAAAGATGATAAATAAGATTGATACGAGGTAAAATCGAACATCAAATTTCATTCTAGCATCATCGAAAGCATTAAAGCCACATTCGTAAGCCGACACTTTTTCTGAATCAGGGTTTCTTACAGCAATTAAAGCGGCAGACAGTAACAATAGTAGTCCTAATGCTACGGCAATAGCCAAAAATATCAGGATCGGGAGGTATTCCGACAACATCTCGTCCACAGATGGCTCCTTTAAGGTTTCGATACGCAAAGCACATCGAGATTGGCTTGGTCGTGGTTTACCCTCACACGATGTCAGGGTCAACACGAGTCGATTTTTTTTACGTTAAACAACTAATAGGCTAAATGATAAAGCGTACATATTGTCCTATATCTGAAATTTTTGAAAAACCTTCAAAATGAGCCTAATATTTAAATAGTCTATAAGCGTTATTATCTATATTTCCTTGGTGAAAACTTGTCGCTTTTCGGTAATTAATTGACCCCAAAGTCCTATTAAAAAGTTTACTGGTTTTGCTCCATTACATTGAACTCTCAAACGCACCCAAAATCTTTCATCTTGAACTGCGACACATTCCAATACAGACGCGTCAATACTCATATTTTGCGATACCGACACATATCGATCTGCATACTGCTCAATTATAGTACTTTCATCCAAATAAGCTGTAAGAAGACCCACGCGGAACATTAAAAGAATGCCGACTAGTACAAAGACCCCCAAGCTATACCAAATATTATGCAAAAAATTATTCTATAACCCACTTTAAACATCATCGAGATGTAAAACGAGCTTCTACCTCCTGGCTAATTATGGTAGCTATTAGTCTGCAATCTTCCACTGAGAATGTTAGAGGCAATCTCATGTCTAACGTAGAAGTAATTATTCTGTCTGATTTAGCCATTTCTTGAGCGGGAATATATTTCCAACTATCGTATTTTGAGGTAAATCCATGTGGCTCATCCTGACCGAACCATTTTAATTCAACCCCCCTATTTCGACAGCTATCCACAATTGATTGGATTTCGAGATACGAAAAATCCTTTAATAAAAATTGAAAAGATGATCCAACAAACCGCTCTTTGCTAGAACGCTCGATTAAAAAAATACCATTCACACCTTGTAATATCGCCTCAACTGTCCTGTATCGTTCATTCCAGCGAATAACCTTTTTATCAAGCTCCTTCAGTTGAGGACGCAATATTGCGGCTCGCAAATGATCCATTCTTCCAGATATATTTGGCGTTTCATATTTGATAGCCTCAAACATATTTTTGTCCGGAGCTGATAAGTGCTTGTCAAACATCATATAGGACCCTGATAAAGCAATAGACTTTGCAATTATTGATGGATCATTGGTAGTTAAAAATCCTCCTTCCCCTGAATTTAAATGTTTGTAGGTTTGTGTCGAAAAGCAACCAATGACGCCATATGATCCAGAAGGCTTATCATTCCAACCTGCACCCATTGTATGAGCACAATCCTCTATTACTTTTATACCATGCCGATTGGCGATCTCCATAAGTTTATCCATGTCGCAAATGTGACCTCGCATATGGCTGAGCAAAAGAACTTCGGACTGCGAGGCTTTTGCTTCTAAATCGTCCAAGTCAATTGTTAGGTTCTCAGTTACCTCGACAAGTAACGGAACTGCATTAATTGACGCAATTGCGCCTGGCACAGGAGCTAAAGTAAACGCATTTGTCAAAACTTTCTGGGCTGGCTTAACATCTATGGCGCGCAATGCTGTGGCTAATGCATATCCACCTGAAGCTACAGCCAAACAGAAATCTGCTCCAATACTTTTGGCGAATTCAAGCTCAAGCGACGAAACTTCGCCTGCATCACCTTCCTTCAGGTTGTATCGATGCAGGCGGCCAGTATTTAAAACATTCACAGCAGCATCTATCGCATCCTGAGGCAAAGGTTCTTGCTGAGTAAAATTACCCTTGAATACTTCCATCACCAGATCACCAAAAAAAATTTAAATATTGAAAAACGATCACCATACTTATCCAAATTGTTATGGTTTGCAATCAATTATAAATTTAAAGTAGTTTCTGGACCAATAATTTAAAAAGTTCATTTTTAGAAAATCTATCTGTTTTTAAAAATTTGACATTTTTCGTAGTTTAAAATGAAATTGGTTCACGTTCAAAACGCTTTCAACCCATGACCGCTATGATGAAGAGCCAAGTAAACCCATCACAACCTCCGGCAGTTCTACGAAAGATTTTATTATTGCATCAGGTTTAGCACCACCAAAATCATAGCCTTTAAAACCAAAATCAACCATAATAATTGGTACCCCGACAGCCCTAGCAGTGTCAAAGTCTGTAACAGTGTCGCCAACCATTACGGATTGCTCCACAATACCACCCGAACCTTTTACGGCTGCAATAAATGGCGCTGGATCAGGTTTTTTTGTAGATAGTGTATCGGAACCAATTAACTCCCCGAATAAATGTCGTGCTCCCATTCTATTTATCAATTCCTCGGCCAATGCAGAGGGCTTGTTAGTACAAATGGCTGAGTTTACCCCTAATATTTGAAATTTGTGAATAGTATCAATTACATGTGGAAAAAATTTGGTGTGCTTGTCCAAGTTTCTAGAATATGCCTTTAACAGCCTAGGATACTGAGTATGAACAAAGCCCTCATCCATCAAACCAAGTTTTTGACATCCTAATTCAAGCATTGCTCTACCACCTCGCATTGCTACTCCAGCGTCATCTTTTTGGCTCAAGAGATTTGGGTGTCCCAAACTGCCAAAACAATAATTTGCGGCCGCTATCAAATCAGCGCTTGTATCGGCAAGGGTACCATCCAAATCAAAAACTACAGTTTTCATATTTTAATTCTAACCTCCTAAAGAGATCCTCACCATAAAATGAAACATTCAGCAACTTATTTTGACAAAACTTAAGCTTGCAACGAAGGTGTATTACGATAAAACAGATCCAAAGCCTAAGGACTAGATATGGATACTGCAGTTGTTATACTAGCCGCCGGTAAAGGGACGCGGATGAGTTCCAATCGTCCTAAAGTTATGCATGAAATAGGCAATTTCCCTATGTTGTCTCACTGCATCAAAGCAGCACAACAAATCAAACCTTGGAAGGTAATAACCGTTTTAGGACATGGACGAACGGAAATAATGCAGTTTTTGCAAGACTCAAAAAAATCAATCGAGTTTGTAATACAGGAAGAACAACTAGGTACGGGTCATGCAGTCAAGATAGCTACTAAACAATTGTCAAACTTTGATGGAAATTTAATCGTAATGTTTGGAGATACTCCATTTATATCATACGAAACTTTGATTAAAATAAAAGCTAAGTGCGAGCAAACAGATTTGGTAGTTTTAGGCTTTCGCACAGAGGAATCTGCTGGTTACGGCCGTCTGGTAACTAATGGTAGTGAGCTTTTGAAGATAGTAGAGCACAACGATGCAAACGATGATGAATTAGCAATTAATCTTTGCAATAGTGGGGTCATAGCAGGAAACTCATTATTGATTTCAGAGCTTTTAGAAGATTTGGATAGAAACAACACTAATAACGAATTTTATCTCACGGATTGTGTACATCTAGCCAAATTGCGAGGTTTAAATTGTGGCTTTTTGGTTTGCGAGCATGATGAAGCACTTGGGATAAACTCTCGCGATCAGCTAAGTCAAGCAGAGAAGAACTTTCAAACAACAGCCCGTACTCAAGCATTAGAAAACGGAGTTCACCTGGTAGCGCCAGAAACTGTTTTTTTCTCAATGGATACAAAGTTAGGTCGCGACACAGTAGTTGAACCAAACGTAATATTTGGAAAGGGCGTCACCATCGGCTCCGAATGTATCATTAAAGCATTTTCTTACCTGGAAGGATGCCAGATTTCTAATGATTGCAGTATTGGTCCCTATGCTCGATTAAGACCCGGGGTTGACCTTTCCGATGGTGTAAAAATTGGTAACTTTGTAGAAATTAAAAACTCAAAAGTAGCAGAACATACAAAGATCAATCACTTGTCATACGTAGGTGATGCGAGGATTGGTAAGAATACCAACATTGGTGCTGGCACAGTAACCTGCAACTACGATGGAGTTACTAAACATCGAACGGTTATTGGTGAAGACGTATTTATTGGGTCAAATACTATGCTCATTGCTCCTGTGACTGTTGGAAATAATTCAATGACTGGAAGTGGTTCAGTTATTACAAAAGATATACCAGCGGACGATTTAGCAATCTCACGCTCCAAGCAAAAAAATAATAATAACGGTGCGAAAAAACTAAGAAAAATCCTCCGTAACAAAAAAAATAATGAGACCCACTGAGGCAAAAAAATGTGTGGAATAATTGGCATCTTAGGCAAACATGAAGCTGCTCCAATATTGGTGGAAGCATTAAAACGTCTAGAATACCGCGGATACGATAGTTCTGGCATAGCTGCGGTTAAAAGTGATGGATCCATCGATCGAAGACGGGCAGTTGGTAAACTGGCAGAATTGCAAGATAAACTAGTATTCGAGCCGCTTGAGGGAAAAGCAGGGATTGGTCACACAAGATGGGCAACGCATGGAGAACCAACCGAAAAAAATGCGCATCCCCATAGCGTCGGACATGTCTCAGTAGTGCATAATGGCATAATCGAAAACTTTATTGATCTTCGGCAAGAATTAAGCATGGACGGATATAAATCTAGGACTGATACGGATACTGAAACAATCGCAATGGTTTGCTCAAAATTTATTGATGAGGGATACGAACCAATCGATGCAGCACGTAAGACTTTATCAAAACTTAATGGTTCTTATGCAATAGCGATGCTGTTTGAAGGGCATGAAAATTTTATATTTGCGGCAAGATCTGGCTCACCCTTGGCGGTGGGATATGGAAAAAATGAAATGTATCTTGGTTCAGATGCTTTGGCGCTTATGCCACTGACAAATAAAATAAGCTATCTTGAGGAGGAAGATCACGCTGTTTTGACACGCGAGGGCGTAAAAATATATGATCAGAAGGGGAATTTTGTTTCTCGCTCGGTTACGTATTTGAACCAAAGTATCAATGCTCATGACAAATTAGGCTTTAACCATTTCATGGAAAAGGAAATTCATGAACAACCAAAAGCCTTAGAAAAAGCAATCAAATCTTATCTTTGCGACGGTGAAACGGGACAAAAAATTAATATTTTAGAAGAAGTAAACTTCCAAAACATTTCAAAAGTAATTCTAGTGGCTTGTGGCACGGCTTATTATGCATGCCACGTTGCTAAATATTGGATAGAAAAAATAGCTAAAATTCAAGTTGAAATAGATATTGCAAGCGAATTTCGTTATCGAAAACCTCCTTTAGCCAGAGACTCTGTTGCAATTTTTGTAAGCCAATCAGGAGAAACCGCTGATACCTTGGCAGCTTTACGTTATTGTCATGGTAAAGTACTGAAGATAATTTCAATCGTAAATGTAACTACTAGCTCGATCGCCAGAGAGAGTGATCAAATACTGGAAATTCACGCCGGTCCAGAAATAGGAGTGGCCTCGACCAAAGCGTTCACATGCCAACTTGCAGTATTACTATTAGTCACAATAAAAGCAGCTTGCGACAAATCTGAATATTCGGAAAAAAGACTTAAAGCTACTATCAATGAATTGAAAAACCTACCGTCCTCTCTTGGTCGATATTTAGAAAACATTAATTCTATTAAGGACGTTGCCTACAAATTATCTACAGCTGACGATATATTATTCTTGGGTCGCGGCTTGATGTATCCATTGGCACTTGAGGGAGCATTGAAACTGAAAGAAATTAGTTACATTCATGCTGAAGGCTACGCGTCAGGGGAACTAAAACATGGGCCAATTGCACTTATTGATGATACAGTTCCAGTTATTATTTTAGCACCGTCCGACGAATTATATGAAAAAAGTATGTCTAATATGCAGGAAGTTATTGCTCGGAAAGCAAACGTAATACTGGTCTCAGACAAAGATGGGATCCAATCAGCCGGCTTGAATGGGCAAAACACTATCGAAATGCCATGTATTGACCCTTTATTAACCCCACTATTGTATGCCTTACCAGTTCAACTAATTGCATATTTTACTGCTGTTTATAAAGGTACAGATGTTGATCAACCGCGTAATTTGGCGAAATCAGTTACAGTGGAGTAATACATTTTTTTGAAAGTAAAATATTTTTAGTTTGACCGACTTTTTGTAACCTTGCCCGAATAAAAAAACTGTTACATAAAAATATTATCGCCCCACGCTCATCCAAAATTTATTTTTTAAAAGCTTGTAGTTCTAGCAAATTAGTATAGAAAGCTGCAATCTTTTCGTAATTGAAGTTTTTGCGTAGTCACTCGTGGTTGGGAACGAAAAGAGTAACCCCCTTCCTATGAAACGCGCCTTAAAAAAGATCGGAAACAAAATGCCTCTATATGAGCATGTTTTTATTTCTCGCCAAGACTTATCAAACACACAAGCAGAGGGTTTGGTCGAGCACTTCGGAGTGGTACTGCAGGATAATGGTGGTACAGTGGTCAACTCAGAGTATTGGGGCCTAAAAACAATGGCCTACAAAATAAACAAAAATCGTAAAGGGCATTATGCCATGATGCGAACAGACGCACCCTCAGAGGCTGTTCAGGAGATGGAACGACTAATGCGGCTCAACGAAGACGTGATGCGTGTTCTGACTATTAAAGTTGATAACCATGATGAAGGTCCATCGGCGCAAATGCACAAACGAGATGATCGCAGTGAACGACGTGATCAAAACGATTAACTTTGGCAAGGAGTTTTCAAAATGACCAACAAACCATTTTTTCGTCGAAAGAAAGTATGTCCATTTTCAAGTGACGATGCCCCAAGAATTGATTATAAAGATACAAAACTACTTCAAAGATATATTTCGGAGCGCGGAAAAGTTGTTCCATCACGGATAACGGCTGTTTCAGCAAAAAAGCAGCGCGAACTAGCCCGTGCTATCAAACGCGCTCGTTTTTTGGCGCTTTTACCGTACGCTGTTAAATAGAGGAGACAGAAATTATGCAAGTTATTCTTCTAGAGCGAGTGGCAAAACTGGGCCAAATGGGTGACGTAGTTGACGTAAAGCCGGGATATGCAAGAAATTTCCTCTTGCCTCAACGCAAAGCTCAGACTGCATCAGAGGCTAACATAGCTTCTTTTGCTAAGCAAAAATCTCAATTAGAGTCTCATAATTTAGAAACAAAGAAAGAAGCAGATGCGTTGTTAAGTCGATTAGATGGACAAACGTTTATTGTTATCAGATCCGCCTCAGACTCTGGAGCACTATATGGATCAGTTTCTCCCCGAGACGCAGCCGAAGTTGCTACTGCGTCCGGCTTTTCAATAAATCGAAAGCAGATATCTCTATTGAAACCAATCAAAGAATTAGGCTTGCATGAGATGTCAGTATTTTTACATCCTGAAGTATCAGCCACGATAATTCTTAACGTGGCTAGATCTAATGAGGAAGCACATTTGCAAGCGTCAGGAAAATCTATTCAGGATGTTGCAGCAGAAGCCGAGGCTGAAGCCGAGTTTGAAATAGCAGAACTTTTTGACGATATTGGAAGCGCAGCACTGGATGTTGATGATGAAGTTGAAGATCAAGCATCGAGTGAGACGGTAGAAAGCTCGGACGAAACTAAGTCATAAATTAAAATCTTGGTATTGTAGAAACCGTGCC
>ERZ802831.255-NODE-255-length-27848-cov-18.6604_pt1 | contig 27848 bp, 27 predicted proteins | sample MGYA00345655_ERZ802831 | MGnify/ENA primary metagenome ERZ802831 (study PRJEB30503, sample SAMEA104212376) | marine metagenome | biome: Westerlies Biome; feature: [SRF] surface water layer (ENVO:00010504) within the epipelagic zone...; material: water...
ATTCAAGAAAAGAAAAACTTGTAACATATGGTTTTAGATTAACAAGTGCATATGATAATCGACCATTAAAATTTGAAGAATTTGAAGAATACATTCAAAATACTATTTTTGTTTCAGCTACTCCTTCTGAATATGAAAAAAAAATATCTGCAAAAATTGTTGAACAATTAGTTCGTCCTACAGGTTTGCTTGACCCACAAATTGAGATTAGGCCTACAAAAGACCAAATGGATAATTTAATTTCTGAAATTAATGAAAGATCTAAAAATTCTGAACGTGTTTTAGTTACTACATTAACTAAAAGAATGGCTGAAGATTTAGCTGAATATCTCTCAAAAAAAGATGTTAGAGTTAGATACATGCATTCAGAAATTGATGGATTACAAAGAACTGAAATTATTCGTCAATTACGCCTAGGTGAATTTGATGTTTTAGTGGGAATCAATCTTCTTCGTGAGGGCTTGGATATTCCAGAAGTTTCACTTGTTGCAATTCTTGATGCTGACAAAGAAGGCTTTCTGAGGAATTTCACTAGTTTGATACAAACTTGTGGTAGAGCTGCTAGAAATGTAACTGGTACTGTAATAATGTATGCTGATACAAATACCAAATCTATGAAAAATACTATTGATGAAACTACTCGCCGTAGGAAAAAACAAATTCTATACAATGAAGAACATGGAATAGTACCTAAAACAATTATGAAATCTGTTCCTGAACAAGAAATTGTGTTAGATGAATCAAAATTAAAATCAATACATGATCTTAGAAATGATGTAATTGATTTAGATGCCCAAATGAAAAAATATTCTGAAGAGTTAGACTTTGAACAAGCAATTTCTTGTCGTGATAGAATTAAAAGATTAGAAAAGGAGATTGAATACAGAAATGATAGATAATAAATTAAAAATTCGAGGAGCTCGCCATCATAATTTAAAAAATATTGATGTAGATATTCCAAAAAATCAATTGGTAGTAATTAGTGGTTTATCTGGTTCTGGAAAATCTACTTTGGCATTTGATACCATCTATGCTGAAGGACAACGAAGATACGTTGAATCACTTTCCTCTTATGCTCGTCAATTTTTGGAAATGATGGATAAACCTGATGTTGATTCAATTGAAGGATTATCTCCTGCAATTGCAATTCAACAAAAAACTACTAGTAAAAACCCACGTTCAACTGTTGGTACTACTACTGAAATTTATGATTACATGCGTTTACTTTTTGCTAGAATTGGAATACCTCATTGTACAAATTGTAAAAGAAAAATTTCTACACAATCTGTTGAACGAATTTGTGATTCTGTACTCAAAGATTTTTTGGGACAAAAAATACTAATTTTATCCCCCCTTATTCAAAGAAAAAAGGGTACCTATGAGAAACTCTTCGAACAAATCAAAAAAGATGGATATTCTAGAATACGCCTAAATGGTGAAATTTTGAACCTAGATGATGGTATACCTCCATTAGATCGACAAAAATGGCATAATATTGAAATTGTTGTAGATAGAATTTCAACAAGTAAATCTGAAAGATCTAGGATTTTTGAGGCTATTCAAACTGCAATTAAAGCCTCAAAGGGTGATGTGATGGTTTCATCCGAGAAATCTGAAAAAATCTTTTCTCAGAATAATGCTTGTCCACATTGTGGACTAACTATTGGTGAACTTGAACCTAGGAATTTTTCATTTAACTCTCCATTTGGGTTATGTAAAACATGTAATGGTTTGGGAGTTAAAATGGAATTTGATGCTGATTTAGTAATTCCTGATAAATCAAAATCAATTTTAGATGGTGCGATTGTTCCTTGGAGCGGAAGATTTTCTGCATTTAGGAGACAAGCATTAAGAACAGTTGGTGAAAAATTTGGATTTGATCTTATGACTCCGATTGAAAAAATAAAACCAAAACATCTTAAAATTATTTTAAATGGAACATCTGATTTAATTGATTTTCAATATAATTCTAAATCTGGAGATTCTTCATGGAAGTACACTAATGCATTTGAAGGTGTACTTGTAAACCTTCAACGAGTTTTTCTAGAAACTGATTCTGAATCAAAACGTGAATGGCTCAAGCAGTTTATGCGTGATACTCATTGTACTACATGTAATGGTAAAAAACTAAAACCTGAATCTCTTGCAGTTACGATTAATGATTTGGGAATAATGGATGTGTGTGATTTGTCCATCACTAACTGTTTTGATTTCTTTTCTAATTTGAAATTGACTGAAACGGAACAACATATTGGAAGAGATATTCTTAAAGAAATTAAAGAACGTTTAGAATTTTTAATTAATGTTGGATTAAATTATCTTACCTTAAATCGTCTTAGTTCCACATTGTCTGGAGGAGAATCTCAACGAATTAGATTGGCTACTCAAATTGGTTCTAATCTCACGGGTGTTTTGTATGTCCTTGACGAACCCACAATTGGATTACATCAACGTGATAATGCTAGACTAATTAAAACGCTAAATAAGCTACGAAATCTTGGAAATACTATCATTGTTGTAGAGCATGACGAGGAAGTAATACGGAATTCAGATTGGATTATTGATTTAGGCCCTGGTGCTGGAGTGCATGGGGGCAACATTGTTTTTGAAGGGACAATCAAAAAAATATTACAATCAAACACATCTGTAACTGGAACTTATCTTAAAGATGATTCTTTAATTCTTTTAGAAAATAAAATTCGTAAACCTGAAGGTTCCTTAATTATTAAAGATGCATCTGAAAATAATTTGAAAAACCTTGATGTAGAAATTCCTTTGGGATTATTTGTATCTGTAACTGGAGTATCTGGATCTGGAAAATCTACATTGATAAATGATATTTTACTTAAAAGTTTAGAAAATCATTTTTCTAAAACACATATCAGTTCTGGTGCTCACAAAGAAATTTCTGGTATAGATAATATTGATAAAGTTATTGCTATTGATCAATCTCCTATAGGTAGAACACCTCGTTCAAATCCTGCAACATACATAGGTGCTTTTACACCTATTCGAGAATTGTACTCTAATACTGCATTATCAAAAGAACGTGGATATGCACCAGGACAATTTTCTTTTAATGTTGCCGATGGAAGATGTTTTGCATGTGAAGGTGACGGTGTAAAACAAATTGAAATGCAATTCTTATCTGATGTTTATGTAAAATGTGATGAATGTAAAGGAAAGCGATACAATTCTGAAACATTATCTGTATTGTACAAAGGAAAGAATGTTTCTGATGTTCTACAAATGACCGTTTATGAGGCATTGAATTTCTTTGAAAATGTTCCATCTATTCAAAGAAAATTACAAACTGTTAATGATGTTGGTTTAGGATATATCAAACTTGGACAATCATCCACTACTCTATCTGGTGGTGAGGCTCAAAGAGTTAAACTTGCTTCAGAATTATCAAAACGTGGTACTGGAAAGACTCTTTACATTTTAGATGAGCCTACAACTGGTTTGCATTTTGCAGACGTTCAAAAATTATTAGATGTATTAAACAGATTAGTTAATTTGGGAAATACTGTAGTGGTGATTGAGCATAATATGGATATCATAAAAAATTCAGATTGGTTGATTGATTTAGGTCCTGAAGGTGGAGATGAAGGTGGTAGAATTGTGACTGCTGGTACCCCTCTTGATGTTTCAAAATCTCCTGGCAGTTATACTGGAAAATATTTGAAAAAATTAATGAAAAAATGACTTTTGATATTTCTAAAATCACCATTCCAACTAATCCTGGTATTTACTTAATGAAAGATTCTGATGACAAAATTATTTACATTGGAAAAGCAAAAAATCTCAAAAACCGTGTTCGTTCTTATTTTAATAAAAATCAAAATTATAAAACTCAAAAATTAGTTGAAAATATTTCTGATATTGAATTTGTTTTAACTGATAATGAAAGTGAAGCTTTTCTTTTAGAATCAAATATGATTAAAAAATATCGTCCACGATTTAACATTGAATTAAAAGATCAGCAACGATATACATACTTGAGAGTTTCTGATGAAAAATATCCTAGATTATTAGTTGCTAGAAGAACTAGAGATGGAAAATTTTTGGGTAAAGGAAAATTTTATGGTCCTTTTACTCAAGGTAGTTCTAAATTATTGACTATTGGAACTTTAAGAAAAGCATTTCAAATTAGAATTTGTAAAACTTTGCCAAAAAAAGTTTGTTTAGAATATCATTTAGGTAATTGTGAAGGTCCATGTGAATTCAAAGATGCTCAAGAAAAATACCCTGATCATGTTAAAAAATTAGAAGATGTACTGAAGGGTAAAAACGACACAAAAATTTTTACAAAAAAATTAGAAGATGAAATGCATCAGGCTGCAGAATCACAACAATTTGAGCGTGCAAAGGATATTCGTGATACTTTGATCAGGCTTGGTAGTCTTCAGACTAAACAAAAAATGGAATATGTTGAAAATTCTGATGAAGAGTATTTTGGCATTGGAATTCAAGAACAAACTGCCACAATAATGAATTTCAGAATGATCAATGGGGTGATTCGAGATAGTGACAAGTTCTTTTTTGATTTGGTGGGTGATAATTCCTTTTCAAATTTTCTTTATCAGTATTATTCCACTCATAAAATTCCTAAATTCATTATCGTTAGTGAAATTCCTGAAAATCAAAAATTACTAGAATCTTTACTATCTGAACAATCTGGATTTAATGTAAAAATAATGACTCCTACACGTGGTAAAAAAAATGATATTATGAATTTGATATTAAAAAATATCAGACTAATTCACTCCAAAGGTGCCAATCCTGCATTAGTTGAATTACAAGAACTTTTGAATTTGCCTTCGTTGCCTAACAACATTGAATGTTTTGATATTTCTAACCATGGTGCTGAATTTGCAGTTGGGTCTATGTCTAGTTTTATTGATGGCATTCCAAACAAATCTGGATATAGAAAATTCAAAATCAAAACTATTCAGGGTAGAGATGATTTTGCTATGATTGGTGAAGTCATTAAAAGAAGATATTATAGATTATTGGAGGAAAATTCTGATTTACCTGATTTGATTTTAATTGATGGTGGAAAGGGTCAATTGAATGCTGCTCTGAAGTCTTTAGAATCTCTTGGATTGAAATTACCTTGTGTTTCTTTAGCAAAAGAAAATGAAGAAGTATACCTTCCAAAAATTAGCAAACCTGTTGTAATTCCAAAAAATAAAAAGTCCTTACAAATTTTACAACATGCTAGGGATGAAACTCATAGATTTGGTGTAGCATATAATCGAGCTATAAGAAAAAATAAAATAAAATAGAAAAAAGAAAAATTTTTGGTTAGTTTACAGTAACACTACCAACCATCCAAGGATGGACCATACAGAAGTAATCGTAGTAACCTGCATCATCAAATGTGAATGAATAAGGCATACCTGCCATTAGTAGACTGCTGTCAAATGCTCCGGATGGACCATCTGCTGGGCTACCACCTGTTACAGTGTGTGCTGCTGTGTCTACGTTATCCCACTTTACTGTGTCTCCAGCATTAATGGTGATGTCTTCTGGTAAGTAACATGCATTAGATGTTTCACATCCTGGTGCACCACTTCCCATTGCAGTTTCAACGATATGTGTTTCTGGACCTGCTGCTGCCATTGCGGCTGCTTCAGCTTCTGCTGCTGCTTTAGCTGCTGCTGCATCTGCTGCTTTAGCTGCTGCTGCATCTGCTGCTTTAGCTGCTGCTGCATCTGCTGCTTTAGCTGCTGCTGCATCTGCTGCTGCTGCTTTTTCTGCTGCTGCTGCTTTAGCTGCTGCATCTGCTGCTGCTGCTTTAGCTGCTGCTGCTTCAGCTTTTTCTGCTGCTGCTGCATCTGCTGCTGCGGCTCTTTCTGCTGCTTTAGCTGCTGCTGCATCTGCTGCTGCTGCTTTAGCTGCTGCTGCATCTGCTGCTTTTTCAGCTGCATCTGTATTTGTTGCAGAACTCATTTGTTGAGTAGGTGCTGCTGATGAGTTGTCCATTGAACCTCCCATTGCTGCAATTCCGACACCAACTAATGTGATTGCAATTGAAAATACAATTGCTGCTTTGTCTATGCTTGCCATAATTGATCCATTTCTAGGTGTATAGTAAATAAATCTAATCGTTGTTTTCTAACTAATACTAAGAAATGTCGATAAATCTCTTCCTTCATTTCTAATTTTTGAATATTGTTGAAATTATTACATAAATTTTTAAAATCTGTTGAAAATTCTATATGATCGCTCTAATTAATGTCTGAGTGTTGTTAATGTTGTTCAACAATTATTTGTTTTATTGCTTATACTCTCAATCAAAATTGTAATTACAATTAAGAGATCTCACCGAGTAACTCTCCGTTTTCGGTCTTAATCTCTTTTATTTTAAAAATTTATTTGATAAATTATTTTCATTAGTAATTTTTTCAAAATCTACTCTTAATTTTCTCTGTTTGATGAAACTTTGGATGAACTTTATTTTATTTTCAATAAATTCATCGTTAATTTTTGTTTTTGAATTTAATTGATCAAACATAACTTCTTCATCTAATTTGATTTTTACATTGTCTTCATTTTTTATCTTAAATGTGCCAATTCCCCAAAATAATGCAATATGTAATGCCACATATTTTGATTGAATTTTAGTAATTTTGTCCTTGTATTTTTCAACATGCACTCTACTTTGAGCTAGTTCTTGACCTCCAGTCTGGATTACCCATGAAATTTTCTTCAAATCCCCATTAAAATACAAAATATGTTCCAATTGTCAATCAAAAAATGGTTTTTTGTCTATATATTTAGAATAGTTCCTTTATGATCATAGTTGGAAAGTTGAACATATGATAGAATCCCAGGCATTCTTTTCAAAAATGGTTGATGAGTTAGTAGAGTTCTCTGAATTTGATCCAGAATTATCTGATGGAATTAAATGGCTTGATGATCAGGCTCAAAAAAAAGGTATCACATTTTATGATATGGTTTTTGAAGTTTTGTACAAACATGATGTAAATTCAAAAGCAAAAGAATGGCTTGATACAAGAAATTAAAATTATTTTCTTAAATCTAATGTTTTGTATTCGCATCCTTGAGGACCGCAATATTTTCCAACATATACTGCCTTAGGTCTATACAATGCTGTTTTTGGTGCAGCTTCTGCAAACTTCTCCTCGATGATATGTGCTGCCCATCCTGCAACTCTAGAAATGGCAAATATTGGTGTATTAAGATCAACAGGAATTTTTAGCATATAGTAAATTGATGCGCTGTACAAATCCACGTTTGGATAGATGTCTTTCCCTTTTTGGGATTTCATTTCTGAAATTGTTGCAGTTTCAATCTTTTCTGTCATATCAAACCATTTGTCTTTACTTTTAGCTGCAAGCTTTCTTGATAGTTCTTTTAAAACTTGAGCTCGTGGGTCATATGTTTTGTATACTGCATGACCCATTCCCATAACTTTTTCACCTTGGGATAATTTTTCTTTTATCCATGGCTCTACTTTATCTATGTCCGAAATTTCCAATAACATTTTCATTACTTCGGTATTTGCACCACCGTGTAATTCTCCACTTAATGCACCAATAGCTGCACTAGATGCTGAGTACATATGTGCACGAGTTGATGCAACTTGTCTTGCTGTAAATGTAGATGCATTAAATGTATGATCTGCATGTAAAATTAAACAAACATCAAAAATCCTTTCTACTTCTGAATCTGGTTTTTCCCCTGACATCATGTATAGGAAATTTGCAGCATGACTTAGTGATGCATCTGGATCAACAATATCTAAACCATTTCTAATTCTTTGCCAACTTGCGATGATAGTTGGAACTTTTGCAATTAAGTTGATTGCTTTTTCATAACTTGCATCTTTGTTGGCAAATTCTTCATCATAATATCCTGCCAGTGCTGAAACAAATGCTTGAAGCATATCCATAGGATCTGCATCGCCACGCCAATTTTCCATATTTTTTTGCATTTGTTTTGGAATGTATCTGGCTTCCACTAATTTTGTATTAAATTCATTTAATTCTTGTTTTGTTGGCAATTTATCATATAATAGAAGATATGCTGTTTCTTCAAAAGTTGAATTTTTTGTAAGATCTAAGATATCAAATCCTCTATAGATTAATTTCCCTTTTCCACCGTCGATATTGGATATTTTGGTATCAGCTACTTCTATGCCTCGAAGTCCAATATTTTTTGTCTCCATAAGGTGCCTACCAAAATTCATCTATTATATTTTCTCTAAAATTGTGATAGTAAATTTAGTAATTTGTCTAATATGACAACTTTTGCTCATAAATCAAAATTTCCAATCAAAAATTAATGAATATTGAAGATAGAAAAAATTTGCAGCATTTAGACGAATTAATTTTGAATGCTTCTGATGAAGAATTAGAAAAAATCCAAGAAATTGATTATCAGACTCAATTAGACGGTGAATCTTTTTACCATATTTATGTAAATTCTGATTCCTTGGTCCCACCTAGTATCAAAAAATCTTTTAGAAAATCTTAATGTATTTTTCTTCATTTAAATGAGGGTTTGTAGAATTTTACGATATATTGGCAGTAACAAAAAAAGTATCAAAAAAAACTACAGCTAAAAAAGTAACAAAAAAAGTTACAGCCAAAAAAACCGCAGCTAAAAAAGTAACAAAAAAAGTTACAGCCAAAAAAACCGCAGCTAAAAAAGTAACAAAAAAAGTTACAGCCAAAAAAACCGCAGCTAAAAAAGTAACAAAAAAAGTTACAGCCAAAAAAACCGCAGCTAAAAAAGTAACAAAAAAAGTTACAGCCAAAAAAACCGCAGCTAAAAAAGTAACAAAAAAAGTTACAGCCAAAAAAACCGCAGCTAAAAAAGTAACAAAAAAAGTTACAGCAAAATCTAAAAAAACTAAAGTAATTTGTATTTCTCATAAAGAAGATTGTGATGGGATTAGTTCTGCAGCCCTTATTCGACAAGCTTTTGGTGGCGACGCAATACTTGTAGATTATCCTGGTCAAATGGAAGCATTAAACCAAGTTGTATTGGATGAAAAATTAAAGACATTATTTATTTGTGATTTGGGATTGAGTAAAAAAACTCAAGATGAATTTATTGATCTTATGACAAGACTGAGAAAAAATAAAGTTTCAGTCACTTACATTGACCATCATGACATTGATCCAAATGTTGTAACTGCTTTAGAAAAAATCAAAGTTAAAGTTATTCATGATATCAATGAATGTACCACTGTTCAAGTTTACAATGCATACAAATCAAAATTAAATGATCATGCTTCTTTTGTTGCAACATGTGCGGCTATTACAGACTATATGGAAGATAGACCTCTAGGTTCTAAATTACTTCAAATCTATGATAGACAGTTTGCACTGATTAGTGCTACAGTAATGACTTACAATATTGTTGGACATCAAAGAGAGCCAGATTATTTACAATATCTAGTTGAGGAATTAGCTGATTCAAAATTCCCTCACGATATTCCAAATACTTTTGAATTTGCACAGATTCAAGTAGAGAAATTATCTCAAATGATTGCTAAAGTCAAAAAAGGTATGAAAACAATGACTAATCTTGGTCATATGGAAATTTTGGATTCTGGTGCTAGTGGTGCTGTTAATTTTGTCATGGGATTATCTGGAAAGGATGTTGGTGTTGCTTACAAAGAAAGAGTTGATCATGGAATTTATGCCGTCTCAGTAAGGGGTTCTAAAAACTGCAAAGTTCATTTAGGAAAAATTGTTAATCTTTTGGCAACTAGTCTTGGTGGATCTGGTGGTGGACATGATAAGGCATGTGGAGCTGTAGTTCCAAAACCAAAAATTAAAAAATTCATAACTGAATTAAATAAGAAAATCAAATAATATTTTAGATTTTTTTATTCTGAAAATTCAATCACTGCATCAATTTCTGTCATTGAATTTAATGGCAGACATGCAACACCCATTGCAATTCTTGAATGTTTTCCCTTATCTCCAAAAATTTCAAAAAACAAATCTGAAGCTGCATTAATCACTTTTGGATGTTGATAAAACTCTGGATCTGAATTTACAAATCCTGATAATCTGACAATTCTTGTCACCCTATCTAAATTTCCTAACTCTCTTTTCATTTGTGCTAATAGGTTTATGGCACACATTTTAGCTGATTTTTGAGCTGTTTCTAAATTGTCATCAGAGACTTTTCCTGTAAATAGGACTTTGCCATCTTCCATTGGTATCTGCCCTGAGATGAATAGTAAATTCCCTGTTTTTACTGCTGGAATATATGATCCTGCAGGAGTTGGTGGATTTGGTAATGTGATTTCTAATGATTTAATTTTCTCTTCAATCAATATTTGAAATGATTTTTGAGCCTGATTTTAGTTTTTACTTATTTTAATGTGAACTTTTTCCCCTTTATTGGAATTATTCTGATAAACAGTTCTAGTCTTGTATCCTTGTTTTTGCAAATAACTGTCTAAAATTGAGACCCATGGTAATGAATGGCCACTATTTAATTTTGAATCTATTGTGATGTTCTTGGTATTTGCTTCAAAATTAACATGTCCTGAACAAGTAATTTGTATCACTGCATCTATGATTTCAATTACATCGTCTAGTGATTTTGTTTTTAGGTTAATTCCATTTTTTTCTAATAGCTTAATCATGTCTAATTCTGGCTTTTTTGATAACATTGTGGAATTTAGAATATGCATTAAACCTGACTCATTAATGATTTTAATAATTTTATAAATTTCATGAGCTTCTGTTTTTGTCATGTCTGCTACTACTTTGGTTTTAATTGAATTTTTCCAAATATTTGAAAATACTTTTTCTTGATTAACTCCTAAAATTTCTGTTGAGGAAAATATTGCACCCTTTCCATTATCATTGTTTATCATTAACAATTCTGTTTCATCAAAAATAAAACAATTTTGAACAACATCTGATGTTTTAATTTCTACTCCATCTGGTATTGTTCTATATGCTTCTGAACAAATTTGTGATGATGGTATGATTAATTTTACATCTAAGTTTCTTCGAATAACTCCTACTAACTGTTCTTTACATTCTGATAATAATCCTAACCCTCCTTGATCAGTCATTATTTTTATTGATGATTTTGATCCTTCAATCATTGTTTGAAGTTGAGTTAATACCTTGTTAGCACTAATGTGAAAATATCTTTTTTCTTCCGAACCCCTTGATTTTCTACTTTCTTCACTAGTTTTTTTCAAATTTGATACCAGTGTATTCATTGCATTAACTTTGTTAATTTGTTCATGAATTACATCATCAAAAGCATCTTCTGGAGAAATTGCAGTACACATTATTGGTTTACTTTTTGATATGATGACTAGTTTCTTATTTTCTAATTTTAGTAATGTTGGGTAAACTTTTGTTCTGGGAATTTCTGAATAATATGATAATTCACTGGCAGATATGGTACCTTTAGAAATTAATGCAACATATGCCTGAGCTTCGTATTTGCTGAGCCCAAATTCTTCTAAACTGACTGTTAATACTTGCTCTTTTACCATGTTTTCACTAGATTTGTTATTAGGTAAAATCGAGAGCTAAATTCCTTTACACAATTACTCAAAAAAAATCAAAAATGTAACTGCTGATAGGTGTAACTGTGGTTACGAAAATTATTGTGACATCGTCCTCAAATACAAAATATTGCTTAACAATAGTATGTTAGTAAATTATAGTCTAGATTCCATAGAATCAGAAAATGCTTCTAATTCTGTAACTCTTGTTCCTAGATTAGATTATTCTGTTAATTTGCTTACAGGTATTATTGAAATTCTTCAAGAAAAAAGAATTGAATTAAAAAATCTTAATGAGTATCTTGTGACTGATTTTAAGGAAAATGAAAAATCTCATGTTCAAAGTGTTGAATTAGAACATCTTGTAGTCTATTCTTTGGAAATATTACTTAAAATTCAAAATCAAATTGGTTCTATATCTGGAATAAACAGTATTCCTGAAATCCTTCCATCTTCAATTCCTATGATAAGAACAATTAGTGCAAAATTATTTGTCCTTTATCCTACATGCAGTCAAAAATTATCTGAATTATCTGTTCAACTTGGTAGTATTGTTTTAGATGCTGCAACATTAACTAAAGCTCGTTTTGATTTTAGTAAATCTAATCATACTTCATCAATGTTACTGGATGAAGTAAAATTGATGGCTGACTCTAAATTAAATAAGCAGTATCCTCTTGTTGATTTTTTTAAATTATTCAATGTTTGATTATGCTTAATACTAAACGTGATTTTTTCAAAGATATTGAACGAATTCGTTCTCTTTCTACGGTAATTGACAAAAAATTATCTGAAGTAAAGCCTTCTGATGAGGATAAAATTGATAAATTAACTTTGGAAGAATTACAGGATTTGGAGAAAATTGCTGGAATTGCTGATTTTATGCTCACAAAATATGCTGATAAAAAGGAAATGTGCTCAATTTTAAAGAATTTCACATCTGTAATTACTGAAACTACTGATTCTATGGGTGATTTGGATGATGAAATTTCTGAATTAATTCTATCTGCTGAAGATTCTATTAGTAAAGTAAAGGATTTACACGCTCATATTGATGATAAATCCAATTTTAAAAAAAAATATTCTGATGGCCCGGACTATGATCAGGCTCAAACAAGTTCAATTAATTTAACCAATTTTGTGACAGAGATTAACACAGTAGAATACCAACAAAAATCTTCAGGACATAGCACAAGGTAAATGAAATGAGTCTAGCACCACAAGAATTAGAAAACACTGCAAGCAAATATGCTTCAGAAGCAATCAAATTTGATTCTCAAGGTGCACGTGGAATGGCAATCACTCATTATCAACATGCAATTGATTCACTCGTAAAATTATTACAACTATATCCTAATAGCAAATTAAATGAAATTTACAAACAAAGATGCAAGTCTTATCATGATAGAATCGGTGCATTACAACAATCCCATGGTGTAGAACCAGCAGTTGATCCAAAAGCCTCTGAGTCTGACCAAAAAGCATCTGTAAAAAGACAAGAAAATGAAAATGATTTTGAAGATCTTGTAATGAAAGAAAAACCTGATGTTACTTGGGACCAAGTCATTGGATTAGATGATGCTAAAAGTGCACTACGTGAATCAATAGTTTATCCTACAAAAAGACCTGATTTGTTTCCTCTTGGTTGGCCAAAAGGAATGTTATTGTATGGTCCACCTGGAACTGGAAAAACAATGTTAGCAGCTGCAACTGCAAATGAAATGGATGGATATTTCATAAATGTTGATGCATCATCATTAATGAGTAAGTGGTTAGGTGAAGCAGAAAAGAATGTTTCAAAATTATTTGTTATGGCCAGACAATATGCTGAAAAAGAAGGCAAACCTGTTATCTTGTTTGTAGATGAGGTAGATTCCTTACTTGGTGCAAGAAGTAGTGAAGTCGGTGGTGAGGTTAGAACAAAAAATCAGTTCTTAACTGAAATGGATGGAGTAAATGGAAAAGGTAAACAATTGATGCTTTATGTTATCGGTGCAACTAACAAACCTTGGAGTCTTGACGCACCATTTTTGAGAAGATTCCAAAAAAGAATCTATGTTAATCTTCCAACACAAGCAGCTAGAGAAAATCTCTTTGATCAATATACTGCAAAATTAAGTAAAACTTTTGATGTTAAAACTTCTGAATTGGCTAAATTATTTGATGGATACAGTGCAAGTGATATCAAAGATGTATGTCAAGCAGCACAAATTAAAACGGTTCATGAAATTTTTGATTCCCCTGATTATCATGAACCTATTGAAGGAGAGGAACCTGTTCAACCAAGAGATCTAAATACAGATGATTTTAAGTCCATTATGGCACGAAGAAAACCTAGTGTTTCTGTTGAAATGATACGTGCATATCACAAATGGAGCGAAGAATTCCAAGCACTTTGATTGTTTGAATCACAATTTGCGATCATTTTTTAGATTTTATTTACCACAAAAAACTTAAATTCACTTTCGTTCGGACTCAACGAGGGTCACAATTACTACAAAGAAATCAAGTCACGCAAAAAAGTTTGGAAAACTAATTTTTGATGATGGTACTGTAATTGATGGTGAAGGATTTGGTTATTCTACAACAACTTTTGGTGAAATTGTATTTAATACTGGGATGGTTGGCTACACCGAAGCTCTAACAGATCCTTCGTATAATGGTCAGTTACTTACTTTGACATATCCTTTAGTTGGAAACTATGGTATTCCAGATCCTAAAATCACTGATGAAGATGGAATTTCAAAATATTTTGAATCTGATAAAATTCAGATTCGAGGATTAGTAATTCATGAATTATCGTTAACTGCAAGTCATTGGAATCTTTCTATGACTTTAGACGAATGGATGTATAATGAAAAAGTTCCAGGTATTTCTGGAATTGATACACGTGCATTAACTATGAAACTTCGAAATAGTGGGGTGATGATGGGTGCACTAGTTGTATCTGATTCAGAAATTGATGTTGAAGAAGTAAAAAAACAACTTGCCTCAGCAACTCATTATGATTCTGAACAATTTATGGATGAGGTATCTACAAAAGAAGAAAAAATCTATGGTAGTGAAGAACAAACTGTTGTCATTGTTGACACTGGTGCAAAAAATGCAATTATCCGAAATGTCCGTGAAATAGGATATAGGGCAATTTTAGTTCCGTGGAATACTCCTTACGAAAAAATAATGTCTTACAATCCTAAAGGTGTCGTACTAAGTAGCGGTCCTGGTGATCCACAAAAATGCCCTGATACAATTTCTGCAGTAAAAAAATTAATTGACAATAATGTTCCTACGCTGGGCATTTGTTTAGGTGCACAAATAATTGGAATTGCTGGAAACACTGATACTTACAAATTAAAATATGGTCATCGAGGTCAAAACAAACCTTGCATAAATCTTGATAATAATCAAGTATATGTTACAAGTCAAAATCATGGATATGGAATAACCCCTGAATCCCTTGAAAAATCTGATTTTGATTTATGGTTTAAGAATGCTGATGATAAAACTGTAGAAGGAATTAAACATAAAAAACAAAATTGTATTGCTGTACAATTTCATCCTGAAGCTGCACCTGGTCCAAACGATTGTAAATTTATTTTTGAGAAACTTAAAACTTTGATGGAGTCAAAAACAAATGCCTAAGAACGAATCCTTGAAAAAAATTCTTGTACTTGGTAGTGGTGCAATAAAAATTGGTGAAGCTGGAGAATTTGATTATTCTGGAAGTCAATGTCTAAAAGCAATTCATGAAGATGGAATCAAAAGTGTTTTAATCAATCCAAACATTGCAACAATTCAAACTGATACTAGATTTGCAGACCAAGTGTATCTATTACCTGTAACGCCATCATATGTTGAATCTATAATCGAAAAAGAAAGACCTGATGGAATCATGTTGGCTTATGGTGGTCAGACTGCACTCAATTGTGGTGTCAAACTTGACGATGCTGGAATTCTCAAAAAATATGATGTTAATGTTCTTGGAACTCAAGTTCAGGGAATTAAAAATACTGAAGACAGACAGCTTTTCAAGGATGAAATGAAGGCTGCAGGAGTTCCTGTACTCAAAAGTAAGACTGTAACAAACTTTGATGATGCAAAAAAGGCTGCAGAGGAACTATGCTATCCTGTGATAATTCGTGTGGCTTACACCCTTGGTGGGCGTGGAGGTGGAATTGCCCATAATGAAATTGAACTTCATGAAATTGTTGAACGTGGTGTAAAGGCCAGTCTTGTTGGCCAAGTATTAATTGAAGAATACATTGGACATTGGAAACAAATCGAATATGAAGTAATGCAAGACTATGATGGGAATAATGTAATCGTATGTAATATGGAAAATGTTCTATCTATGAAAGTTCATACTGGTGATAATATTGTAGTTGCTCCTTCACAAACAATTGACAACCATGAATATCATGTGTTGCGTTCAGCAGCATTACGTGCAACAAAACATGTTGGAATAGTTGGAGAATGTAACATACAGTATGCATTAGATTCTGATTCTGATAGATATGTTGCAATTGAAATTAATCCACGTCTTTCACGTTCATCAGCTCTTGCAAGTAAAGCAACTGGTTATCCACTTGCATACATGTCTGCAAAAATTGGATTGGGATATAATTTATCTGAACTTGTAAATAGAATTACAAAAAGTACTACTGCTTGTTTTGAACCATCTCTTGATTACATTGTATGTAAGCACCCAAGATGGGACTTTTCAAAATTTGAACTTGTAAATCGTAAACTCGGAGTTACAATGAAATCTGTTGGTGAAGTTATGGCCGTTGGTAGAACCTTTGAGGAATCCTTACAAAAAGCAATCAGAATGCTTGACATTGGAAATGATGGACTCGTATTGAATCGTACAAATGGGAAAAAATACACTGAAGAGGAAATTGAATACAAACTTTCACACCATGATGATGAAATATTGTATAATGTTGCAATTGCACTAAAAATGGGAATTTCTGTAAATAGAATTTACAAACTATCTGCAATTGATCCTTGGTTTATTGAAAAAATACAAAATATTGTAGATACTGAGGCCAAACTCCAAGAATCTGAACTCAACGAATCTATGATGTGGGAGGCAAAGAAAATGGGATTTTCAGACAAACAAATTGCCAAATCCAAGAACAAAGAACCTGATGAAATACGTCAAACACGCAAGAAATTAGGAGTAATTCCATCAGTAAAACAGATTGATACTTTGGCTGCAGAATGGCCTGCTGTTACAAACTACCTATATCTCACTTATGGTGGCAATACTAATGACATCTCAGTTCCTGTAGATGAGAAAGGAGTAATCGTTGTTGGTGCTGGTCCATATAGAATTGGAAGTAGTGTGGAATTTGATTGGGGTACGGTGAACATGGTATGGGGATTACAAGAAAATGGGGAGAAGCATGTCTCAGTAGTTAATTGTAACCCTGAAACTGTTTCAACTGATTATGATATTTGTACAAGATTATACTTTGAAGAACTTACTCAAGAACGCCTTCTTGACATTACTGAATTTGAAAATCCAAAAGGTGTGATTACTTGTGTTGGTGGACAAACTGCAAATAATTTAACTCCTGGTCTTGCACAACGTGGAATAAACATACTTGGAACAAGTGCAATAGATGTCGATAGGGCAGAAGACCGTTCTAAATTTAGTGCTGAACTTGACAAACTACACATACAACAACCAAAATGGCAAGCATTTTCAAATCTTAATGAAGCAAAAAGTTTTGCACAAGAAGTTGAATTCCCAGTAATTGTTAGACCTTCTTACGTTTTGTCTGGAGCTGCAATGAAAGTTGTTTGGTCTCAAGATGAACTTAAAACATACGTCAAAGAAGCAACAGATGTTTCTCCTGATCATCCTGTTGTAATATCAAAATTCATGTTAAATTCACTTGAAGTTGATGTAGATGGAATTAGTAATGGCAAAGAGGTAGTTATTGGTGCAATAGTAGAACACATTGATTCAGCTGGTGTACACTCTGGTGATGCAATGATGTGTATTCCTCCATGGAGATTAAACAATAAAATTATTGAAACAATTAACGATTATACTAAAAAAATTGCATTAACATTTAATGTAAAGGGACCGTTTAACTTACAATTCCTAATACATGATGATCATGTTTATGTCATTGAGCTTAACATCAGAGCCTCTAGGTCTATGCCATTTGTCTCAAAACTGGTCAAAACAAACTTGATTTCACTAGCATCTAAGGCTATTTTGGACAAACCTTTGCCTAAAATACCTGAAAACAAATGGCAAAAGATCACCAACTATGGAATTAAAGTACCTCAATTTTCATTCATGCAATTAGATGGTGCAGATATTGCATTAGGTGTTGAAATGCAATCTACTGGAGAAGCTGCTTGTTTTGGTGATAGTTTCTATGATGCATTGTCAAAAGGTCTGACTTCAGTTGGATATAATCTACCTAGCAAAGGAACTGCACTTGTAACTGTTGGAGGTGCAATAAATAAAGAAAAACTTTTGCCAAGTATTGCAAAACTTAAGCAGTTAGGATTCAAAATTTTAGCAACTGAACATACTGCTGAATTTTTTGAAGAAAAACTTGGTGATATTGAAATTGTACACAAAATTTCAGAACCAGAAAGAAAACCAAACATATCTGATTTACTTTATGAGAAAAAGATAGACTTTATCATAAATATTCCAAGTACACTATCTTTGGAAAAATATGTGGGAATGCTTGATGATGAATATCAGATACGACGAAAATCCTTGGAATTGGGAATTCCTGTTTTAACAACTCTTGAGTTGGCAGATTCTTTTGTTAAAACTTTGGAATGGCTTAAAGATAACAAACCTACAATAGATCCAATTACTCCTTACGACAAGTATGAATAACTTTTTAAAATTTTAAGAAAGTTGTTTTTGAAATTTTTAAAAGATCAAGGTTATACGAGTGTAAATTATGAATAAATTATTGAATAAGGAACCCGATCGAATTGAGCAATTAGTATCTGAGAAACGTGTAAAATTACATCTTTTTGAGCCTAGTCAAAGAAAAATTTGGACAGTTGTTGGAAAAACTGAAGAACATTGGGTTGATCCTGATGGTTGTTTTTGTTCTTGTCCTGGATTTTATTTTGGTTCAATTAATGGTAAGACTTCTTGTTATCATTTAGATTCCATTCAATATGCAAAAAATCAAAATAAATTTGAAACAATTATTTTTTCTGATGATGAATTTTCTAGTTTTTTAGATGGTTTGATTTCTGATTTGTAATTATTTATTATTAGAATATGTTATTAACTAGAAATTTTAACGAATCTACATGGATGATAATAAAATTAATTTAGAAATTGAAAAAATTGCAAATCTAATGGTACACGATGATGTTTCATCTGATGAACAAGATATAACAAAATTAGAAAAATATAGAGATCAAATTAAAACTGATTTGAATATTGATGATGAAGAAGCAATGAAACTTGTTTACGAAACGTTAGTTTATAGAAAATTAAAAAGTTCAGATTCCAGTGACATGTTAGAAAAAGGCACTGATTTTGGTGCTGGATTTAGTTGACGAATTATAACTGAACTGTATCAATATCGTCTTTTGAAACTCCTTTCCAAAGTCCCACCATTCCTTCTGGTTCAACTTCATCAACTTTAGTAATTTGTTGAATCTTTATGTGATCCGGATTTGGTGGCATCCACAACATTGCCATGTAATCCCCAACATTTCCAACTTTAGTTGGTAATGCCATGGTGACTTTTTCACTTGTGAATCCTTTTGAGATCAGAGCATTCATTGCTTTTTCTTTAAGATCCATTCTTCCGTGTAGGAACAAATAGACATCTTTTTGAGTATCAATTTCTGCCATGAACAGATTAATTTGCTAAACTAAATCAATCTTTCCAGATCTAATGCCTTCCAAAAAGGGTTAAATTACAATAAACAAGATTTGAACTATGAAAATATTCACTGTAGGCAGTAAATCCTTTGTAACAAGTTTTCAATTGGCAGGGATTCCTGGAATAATTTCTGAAACTCCTGATTCTGCATTAACAGAAATTACAAAATTAACTGACGATTCTGATGTGGGATTAGTTTTGGTCAGTGATGATATTACTGAATCCATTAACGATGAATTGACTGCACTTAGAGCACAAAAATCTACTCTTGTCTTTGCATTACCTGCAACTGGAAGTGAAAAAACTGAGGTTGATTATAGAGTAATGTTGAAAAAGATTCTCGGCGTCTAATCTAATCTACTTATACTCAATTTCTTAAAGTTATACTATGAAAACCGCATCAGTGAAAGGCCCATCAATTATTTCCGTTGATGAAACTTCAAAACCCACATTGAATTCTGGTGATATTTTAGTTCAAATGCATGCATGTGGAATATGTGGCTCTGATTTGGAAAAAGTATTTGGTCAATATGGTCAACCATCAATGCGTTTAGGCCATGAACCTGCAGGAGTTGTTTTAGACGTTGCATCTGATGTTGTAGATTTTAAAAAAGGTGATAGGGTATTTACTCATCATCATGTTTCATGTTATGATTGTCATTTTTGTAATCATGGAAATGAAACAATGTGTAAAAAATACTCTGAAACTAATTTGTCTCCTTGTGGTTTATCTGAAGAATATGTTGTACCTGCTTGGAATGTTTCTCATGGTGGTGTTTTAAAAATTTCTGATTCTATGAGTTTTGAAGAAGCTGCAATGATTGAACCTTTAGCATGTTGTGTAAGGGCTTGGAAAAAATGTGAATATAATGAAGGTGATTCAACTGCAATTTTTGGAGTTGGTCCAACTGGAATGATGCATGTAATGCTTGCTCAAGCAAAAAAGTTTTCTAAAATATTTTGTTTTGATGTAAATGATTTTAGATTAGATTTTGCAAAAAAATTCAACATAACTGAATCTATTTCTTCAATGGATGAAAATAGAAAACAGAAAATTTTAGATCAAACTAACAATTTGGGTGTTGATGTAGCAATTGTTGCAACTAGTAGTCTAAAAGCTCTTGAAGATGCAATTGATATGGTTCGAAAAGGAGGTACTGTAATGATGTTTGGTGTTCCTACTAAGGGTGCTATGATTAATTTAGATATGAGCAAAGTTTACTCTAAAGAAATTACTCTTGTTACAAGTTATGCTGCATCTGATGATGATACTAAAGCAGCACTTGAATTAATTGAATCATCTGAAATTGATGTAAAACAACTGATTACTCACACTTATTCTATATCTGATACACAAAAAGCATTTGACCATGCAAAAACTGGTGATAAAGCAATGAAAATTATCATAACAAAATAAGAAAGGCTTAAGAAAGGTATTTTTTTTATTTCAAAATCGAAGAGAAATGGAATGGGGATTACAAAACAGATTATCTAGAATTATCAAACCTCACAATAATCGTGCATTAATGTTGGCAGTTGACCATGGATATTTTCTTGGTCCTACTGAAAAACTTGAAAATCCAAAAAAAGTAATTGCACCTTTACTAAGACACTGTGATTCTTTAATGCTTACAAGAGGAGTTCAAAGAACTTCCGTTGATCCAGCTTCAGAAACTCCAATGGTCTTGAGAGTTTCTGGTGGTTCTAGTATTATTGGTGATGATTTATCTCAAGAAGATATTACAGTTTCAATTGAAGAAGCACTTCGCTTGAATGCAAGTTGTGTTGCAATGTCTATCTTTGTTGGTTCAAAATATGAGTATCAAACAATTGTAAATTTGGGTAAATTAGTTAATGAAGCAGAAAAATATGGAATGCCTGTTTTGGCAGTAACTGCTGTTGGTAAGGAATTAGGAAAAGATGCAAGATATCTTTCATTGGCATGTAGAGTTGCTGCAGAACAAGGAGCACATATTGTTAAAACCTATTATTGTGATAATTTCGAAAAAGTCGTTGAATCTTGCCCAGTTCCAATAATTGTTGCAGGTGGAAAGAAAATTCCTGAACTAGATGCTTTGAAATTAACATACAATGCAATCAAAGCAGGTGCAGTTGGTCTTGATATGGGTCGAAATATCTGGCAATCTGAACATCCTGTTGCAATGATCAAAGCAGCACGCTCAATTATTCATGGTAATTCTAACGTTGAACAAGCATATGCTCTTTACAAAAAATTAGCTGCAAATGACAAATCAAAAAAACCAAATCCTAATCAAAACAAAAACAAATCAAAAAAACCAAATCCTAATCAAAACAAAAACAAATCAAAAAAACCAAATCCTAATCAAAACAAAAACAAATCAAAAAAACCAAATCCTAATCAAAACAAAAACAAATCAAAAAAACCAAATCCTAATCAAAACAAAAACAAATCAAAAAAACCAAATCCTAATCAAAACAAAAACAAATCAAAAAAACCAAATCCTAATCAAAACAAAAAATAATTAAAAATTATTGATCAATTTTTGACAAATGAATATGTGCAATTTTCCATGTTGGTTGCTTAACTAATACAAATGTGGCTCGTCCATTAATCACCATGTGTTCCCCTGTGTATGCTTTGTTGTCTACCAGCATTCCTTTTTGCATTAATTCTAAAGCTACAATTGCAAAATTTTCAAAAATACTAATTTTTGGATTTTTTATTTCATAATTATAATCTGAAATACTGATGAACCTCAATTCTTCTAATTCAATTGTAGTTTGATAGTCTTTTAGATCATAAGGTGGTAAATCACTAAAACTTGAAAATTTTGGATCATCTAAATGAATTTCTCTTAGTTTACTAAGATCTTTAGTAATTCCTGATTGGAAAAGTGTTTCAATTATTTTGATAATTTCTTCGTTATCTGTCAAAATGTTCATTTAAAATCTAAAAATTATCTGTTTAAGTCTATCTAACTAAAAATTATTTTTCATTTTCTTAATGATTACACTTGTTGGTGATGATAATTGACAGATTTCTTGGATTTGAGCCTAAAATTTTGATACATTTTAAATTATGGAGAAAAATTTAATCAATATTATGGAAAGTATGACTGGTGCAAAAGCCTTGATGACTGCAATGGAAAAAGAAGGTGTCAAAGAGGTATTTGGATTACCTGGAGGAGCAAATCTTCCAATGTATGATGAATTTTCACGATGTGATATTAGACATATCTTAGTGCGTCACGAACAATCTGCATCACACATGGCTGATGGTTTTGGTCGTGTTAGTAGAAAGCCTGGAGTTTGTTTTGCAACTTCTGGACCTGGTGCTACAAATATCTTAACTGGTATAGCAACTGCTCAAGCAGATTCAGCACCTATGATTGCAGTAACTGGACAAGTTCCTGTTGCAATGATAGGAAAAGATGCATTTCAAGAAAGTGATATTATTGGAATGGCAAACCCTGTTGTCAAATATGCTTTTCAACCTAGAACTCCTGGAGAAGTTCCTGAAGTAGTAAAAAAGGGATTTTACATTGCAGAAACTGGTAGACCTGGACCTGTACTTATTGATGTTCCAAAAGATGTTCAACAAAATGAAGCTCCAATGAATTTTCCTGAAGAGTTTAAAATTCAAGGTTACCATCCTTGGACTGATCCTGATATTGTTGCTTGTGAAAAAGCAATTGAAATGTTACTTAATTCTGAAAAACCAATTATCTTAGCTGGTGGTGGAACTATTATTTCATCAGCATTTGCTGAATTGCAATCTATTGCTGAAACCTTAATGCTTCCTGTAGTTACAACTTTCAAAGGTAAAGGTGCATTTCCTGAAAACCATCCATTATCACTAGGTCCAATTGGAATGCATGGTCATGCTGAAGCAAATAAAATGATGGCTGAAGCTGATTGTGTTTTGGCAATTGGAACAAGATTTTCTGATAGGTCTGTTGGAACCTTTGAGGCTTTTGAAAAACGATTAAAAATTATTCATATGGATGTTGATCCTGCTGAAATTGGTAAAAATCAAACAACCAATTTGGCGGTTGTCGGTGACGTACGTACTTCACTTAGAATTATGGTAAAGTTACTTTTGCAAAAACAAATCAAAAAAACTGAAGAATCTGTTTGGTTCAAACATGTTAGAGAAACTAAAGAATATTGGCAAGAAAATTTGAAACTTCATCCAGGTGAAATGGGTGCAGCAAAAATTCTCAGAAAATTAAGAGAAGTATTACCAAAAGAATCCATTATCACTACTGAAGTTGGTCAACATCAAATGTGGGCTTCATTATTTTATGATGTAATTCAACCAGGAACTTTCTTTAGTTCTACAGGACTTGGTACAATGGGTTGGGGTTTTCCTGCATCTATTGGAGCAAAAGTTGCTAGACCTGATGTTCCAGTTGTTGATATTGCAGGGGATGGAAGTTTTAGTATGACTGAAAATTCTCTTGCAACTGCAGTATTGGAAGATATTCCTGTGATTGTATTTGTTTTGAATAATTCAACATTGGGTATGGTAGCTCAATGGCAAAGAACATTTTATGATAGAAGAATGGTTGGTGTGGACCAAGGTGGTTGTCCTGATTATGTTAAATTAGCAGAATCTTATGGAGCTCAAGGAATCAGAGCACAATCTATGGATGAATTGGATAAGGCAATTAAATCTGCAATTAGCAGTGAAGTAGCTACAGTTATTGATATTCCAATTGACCCTGAAGAAGATGTATTGCCATTTGTTGCTCCTGGAACTTCGTTATCGGATATGATTTTACCTTCTTAGTGATTAATTATGTGGGCTATTCTCTCTGTTTTAGTTGAAAACAAACCAGGTGTCTTGTTTAAGATTACACATCTTTTTAGATCCAGAAATTTCAATATTGATAGTATTTCTGTAGGAATAACTGATAATCCAGATTATTCTAGAATGACTATTACCTCATATGGAGATGAAAAACAAATTGAACAAATTGTCAAACAACTTGATAAAATGATTGATACTGTTGAGGTAAAACATTTGGATGAGCACAAAACAGTTTTTCGTGAACTATGTATTTTTAAGTTAAAACTAAGTAATGCTAATGATAGCATGGAAGTAAACAAATTGGCAAATGCATATGGTGGAAAAGTACATGATGTGAAAAAGGATTCAGTTATGGTTGAGATAACTTCTACTCCAGATCAAATTAAAGCATTTGAAGAATTAGCAAAACCATTTGGAATAATTGATGTTGCACGAACCGGTGTTACTGCTTTGCAAAGGAGCGGAGCTTGAAAGTAAGAATTTTTGATACAACATTAAGAGATGGAGAACAAACTGTTGGTGTTTCTTTATCCCCAGATCAAAAATTATCTATTGCAAAAAAATTAGATGAACTTGGAGTCGATGCAATAGAAGCTGGATTTCCAGTAATCTCTGAAGGTGAATCTAAAGCAGTAAAGATGATTACTAGTGAAGGTTTATCTTGTGAAATTGCAGGATTGACTAGAACCATAAAGGGAGATATTGACGCTGCAGTTGATTCTGGATTAAATTATATTCATACATTCATTGCAACTTCTGATATTCACTTACAATACAAACTTCAAATGACAAGAGAACAAGCACTTGAAAAAGCAATTGAAGCAGTTGAATACGGAAAATCTCGTGGATTACAAGTCGAATTTTCAGCTGAAGATGCAACTAGAACCGATAGGGATTTTTTGAAACAAGTTTTTGGTGATGTTGCAAAAGCTGGAGCCGATAGAATTGATATTCCTGATACTGTAGGGTATTCCACTCCTGAATATATTGCAGAAATTACAAAAGATGCAATTGCTGCAACACAACTTCCTGTAAGTGTTCATTGTCATAATGATTTTGGATTGGCTGTTGCAAATGCATTATCTGGAATTCATGTTGGTGCTGCATGTGCACATGTAACAATTAATGGGATTGGAGAACGTGCTGGAAATGCATCTTTAGAAGAACTTTCTATGGCATTACAATGTCTTCCACAAGATCAAAAATATGAAACAAATATCAAATCAGAATTAATTTATGATACTTCTAGATATATCTCAAAAATTGTTGGAATCAAAGTCCAACCAAACAAGGCCATAGTTGGTGATAATGCATTTGGGCATGAATCTGGTATTCATACTCATGGTGTCTTGAATAATCCTCTTACTTACGAACCAATTAGTCCTGAATTAGTTGGTAGAACAAGACAACTTCGAATAGGTAAACATGCTGGAATTCATGGAATGAATGCTATGCTTGAAGAATTTGGCGTAAAAACTACTGATGATCAATCCAAACAAATTCTTGAAAAAATTAAAGTGCTTGGTGATCAAGGGCAACAAATTACTGATGTTGAATTATTATCTATTGCAAGTGATGTTTTAGGTGAAAAAGGAATAAAGAAAATTGTTCAACTATCTGCATTTTCAGTTTCAACAGGTATTGGAATCATGCCATATGCATTTGTAAAATTAAATATTGATGGTGAAGATTTTATTGGAACTGATTATGGTGTAGGTCCAGTTGACGCTGCATTAAATGCCATTCAAAAAATCACTGGTAAGGTTTCAGAATTAAAAATTACTGACTATAGATTGGCATCTATATCTGGTGGTGCTACGGCATTATGTGAAGTAACAATTACTGTTGAGGACCCTCAAGGAAATTCTGTTTCAGCAAAATCTGTTGGAGAAGATATTGTTACTACAAGTGTAAAAGCTGTAATTGATGGAATCAATAGAATCATGCTTAAAAATATGCTTAAGGAAAAACAGTTAAACTGAATTTGATTATTGATGTGATAGTATGTATAAGATTTCATTAATTACTGGTGACGGCATAGGTCCTGAACTATCTGATTCTGCAATTTCTGTGTTAAACACAATTCAAGAAAAATATGGAATTGAATTTGAAATTTCTAAATTAATTGCTGGGGATAAAGCCCTTGAACAAACAGGAAAAGCACTTCCTGAAGATGTAGTTGAAAATATCAAAAATTCTGATGTGTGTCTTAAGGCTCCAGTAGGTGAAAGTGCTGCTGATGTAATTGTTGTTTTAAGAAGAATGCTTGATCTTTATGCAAATATTCGACCTTCCAAATCATACCCTCACATGCCTGCATTACGTGATGATATTGATATGGTTATAGTTCGAGAAAATACTGAAGATCTTTACACTGGCAAAGAATTTAGTTTAGGTGATTCTGCAGTTGCTTTGAGAATTATTTCTGAAGCTGCATCAAAAAGAATTGCAAAATATGCCTTTGAAACTGCAAAACAACGTAATTCTATGAAAAAAGTAACTTGTGTTCATAAATCAAATGTCATGCGTGTAACTGATGGGTTATTTGCAAAAGCATGCATTGAAGTTTCAAAAGATTATCCAGAAATTAAATTTGAAGAAATGTATGTTGATGCATGTGCAATGAATTTAATTCGTCAACCTGAAAAATTTGATGTTGTAGTAACTACTAACCTCTTTGGTGATATCTTGTCTGATGAATCTTCTCAAGTAGTTGGTGGTTTAGGTATGGCGCCTGCTGCAAATCTTGGTGATGATTTTGCATTGTTTGAACCTGTTCATGGTGCGGCATTTGATATTGCTGGACAAAATATTGCAAACCCTTCATCATTTTTACTTTCGATTAAAATGATGCTTGATTGGCTTGGTGCAAAACATAATGATCAAAAGTGTTTTGAAATGGCAAAAAAACTAGAATCTACTATTTTTGATTTAGTGAAAACTGGAATTAAAACAAAAGATATTGGTGGTGATAAGACGACTACTGAATTTACAAAACAAATAACTGATAATCTCTAAATTTACCAAATTTTATTAATTGCAAATTTTAGTCATTAAACATGGTAGTTTGTTGTATTTGTAAAATTGCCCCTGGAACCTTAAAGATCAAAGATGGTAATCCAAAGTATAAAGGAAAACCTGTTTGCAAAGAATGTGAAGGTTACCGAAAACTTTTGAAAGAAACAAAGTAATCTAATTTTTGGACTTTATTAGGCACAAAAACGCTTATCTAAATGAATTCGTGATATTCTATAATGGGTTTCTTAGATAAATTTAGTCATACATTTGACAAACAAGGCTATGATCTAGATGGATATGATAGAGATGGGTTTGCCAAAAGTGGATACAACAAAAAAGGATATGACAAAAATGGATTAGATAGAAATGGATATGACAAAAAAGGATATGACAAAAGAGGATATGATAGAAAAGGATTTGACAAAAAGGGATACGACAAAAAAGGATACAAAGAAGGATATGATGAAGATGGATTTGATTTTAAGGGTTACAACAAAGATGGATTCAACAAAAAAGGTTATGATAAAAAAGGTTACAATACGGATGGGTATGATAATCGTGGTTTCTCAATAGATGGAATCCATATTGACACAAAAACCACCTTTGATACAAATGG
>ERZ802831.259-NODE-259-length-27641-cov-16.7631_pt1 | contig 27641 bp, 15 predicted proteins | sample MGYA00345655_ERZ802831 | MGnify/ENA primary metagenome ERZ802831 (study PRJEB30503, sample SAMEA104212376) | marine metagenome | biome: Westerlies Biome; feature: [SRF] surface water layer (ENVO:00010504) within the epipelagic zone...; material: water...
ATTGAGAATATTGTCGCTGCCGGTACCAATATCTCCAGTCGGAACTTCTGAGGTAGGTGTCAATTTAAACCAGTTAAGATTAAAGCCTCCCGAGGTTGTTGCTATGCGAAAGGTGTAGTCTCCGGCAATCATTGTCAGCACACCACCATCAACCGTCTGCCAACTCTGCCAACCTCCAGTATCTGGCACAGCTGTTGAATCCTCCAATGAACCACCAACATAAAGCAAAATGCCCGGATTACTGCCGCCCTGGCTCGCCGTCCGATAAGTGACCTTGTAGTTATCATCTTCAGGAATGGTAACCGCATAATCCATCCAATCACCAGCATCAATCCATCCTACATTTAGTCCGCCTCCCTCATCAGAAGTACCTTGAGTTCCCACTTCACCCTCGGGTAACTGAATAGTAGAGCTAAAGCTTTCGGCTTCAACTGTTATGGCACCGTCATCAATACAAAATTCTGGATCAGTCTGATTAAAAGCTAGCCAGTTAATGTTAAATGAGTCACCAAGAGCCTCTAGTCTCATGACTTGACTACCTTCGGTGAGCTCGACAGGTCGCTTAAAGGTCACCCAACTAGACCAACCTCCCGTCGGGGGAATAACGAACGTATCTACAAGAGAACCTCCAAAACTTAACTCAAATCCTGCACTGCCTGGCTGACTGGCAATTCTGTAGTCCGCTGCGTAGCAACCGGTTGCAGGAACATTTACGTCATACTCGATGAAATCGCCTTCATCAAAGTTTCCTACATGATCACTTAAATCGCTATCTGTAGATGCTCCAATGCTTACAGTTCCATCAGGTGCTGAGATAACAGTGGTCCAGTCTTCTGCCTCTACTTTTATATCATCAGGCTCCGGTGGCACCCACTCACAACCCTCACCATAATTAGCACCGCCTGTGCCCCCTGGCTTAATGTCGAAGTTCATCAAATTCATGTTGCCACCACTAACAATGCGCAACTTTTGGATACCCGCCTTCAAGGTGACATTAACTGTCATATCTTCCCAAATATCCCAACCATTGGTGTTTGGTGTTGGCAAATTACCTGTAAGTTTTACGCAATCAGATTCAATACTAATAAAACCGCCCACACCGCTGCCAGATGCCGTTCTTAAAGTGACGATATAATTACCCGCAGTTGCAACATCGATTGTGTACTGCAGCCATTCCTCCTCCTCAAAAAATCCAACCGATGTATACCCTTCAGAACTAGACTGAACATCTACTGCCTCATCTGGCCTGTATGCCTCACCCAAATTAATAGCACCAGTATCATGGTAGGCAACACCCTCTCCACCGTAGTCATAATCCGCCGCCCAAATTCGCCCATTGGGCGCCAAACTATCAAATGGATGATCTCCATCACCATTGGTTGGAACTGGCATCGGGCTTCCAAAAAATGGTCCCGGCGGAATTTCAGGTAGATCCTCTAAAGGCTCAACTGAGTTGGTGTAGTTGGTCACAATTCGATAGGTGTTCTCACCATTACGCTCTACTCCAGCACCTATAACACCTGTTAGACCATAGCTCTCACCTTCAGTAGCTGGAAGAGTTCCTATGAGGTGTGCAGATCCGCCCCAGGGCCTAAGTGCGACGTCTCCTGTTGGCAATTCGAGCCACTTGAACTTCTGATTAACGCCAATTTTGTTCGCAGTTGCTACCAAAACCGCTCCAAAATCACTGACAGTTAAGTACTTCCCATTTGAGGCCCGCAGAGCTACAGAGCCGTCATCTCCAGCATCAATCACGACAAACTCATCGTTGCCTATGCCGTCGTAATCTCTGTCATCGGCAATAACTTGGAAGTATTCATCAATGCGAAGGAATGCCTCATCAGCGCGGCTATAAATACCAATAGTCCCATCAAAATTAATTGAAGGTGAGCCACTTGCGGGCCAGATGGTGGTGGGATTTTCTGGTCGCCAAGCGGTACCATAAATATCTAAGTAGGTCCTTAGCCGCTCCAACTCCAAGTCATTTGCCGCTAGCCACTCAAACTGTGTCCAACCAATATGATGACTTTCAAAAATTTCATTAAATCCTTTCTTCGTATCACCAGGATAAAACTCGGTGCACATGAGAGCGGGATACCTAGTGCTCGTCTCAAAAGCTTCGATAGTACTTTCGACTTGAGCGATATCCCAATATGCATGAAATGCAAAGCCAGCATTATCCCAGATGCCAGGGAACTGCTCAGCGAGGCCATCAGCTCCGCTTATGGCCTGAGATCCACCAAAAAATGACATGAATGAACCGAGTAAAATCATTGTATCTGGAGCAACGCCACGAATGGTCTCATACATCTGAGCCTGCCTCTCCCAATCTTCAGAGGTCCAATTACCATTGATGCCCGTCACTGGCTCATTATGAGCTTCGTAAATTACGTGCGTTTCGTCTTTGTACTTGGCTCCATACAGCTCCCAGAACGCAAGTGTTTTCTCCATACTGTGAATGGCTCCATTCTCACCGTTATTTCCCATGGTGATCATCAAGTACATCTTCGCATCTCGAGTCAGTGTTACCAACTGATCGGCTAAAGCTTCGTTGACACCAACTGGGTCAGGATTTTGCTCCGCATCACCCTCTAAATAGACATGGAGAGTGTTAAATCCATATTCGCTAACCAGCAAATCCATCTGCTCAGGTGTTGGAATGTTGGATGGGAGACTGCCGTACGGATCACCGCCATCCAATGAGAGACTCACACCGCGTAATGCAGTATTTAAGTCTGTTCTAATAACGTTGTATCCAAGAGATTGGTCGATATGAGGCCTTCCTCTCACAATAACATCATCAAGTGTTCTGTCAGGAATCTCACCTAGAGGCTGATCCCCAGAGGTATCAGTTGTATCAACTATATTTTCTGGCATATCAAGGAATTCATTACCACTTTGAACACCGCAACCAGACAACACAAAAAGGCAAAAAATAAACAAAGCATTCTTTCTGACTGCTTTTTGCCAAGCTGCTCCGATATTGGTTAAATTGTCTAACATCTACTTATCCTCAATATAATTCTCAAAAAAACTTGTTGCTTTAAAGTTTTCAGTGTCTCGCTATCGCCTTCGAACACTAGAGGTTCGAAAAGCCAAGCTAATTTTGATTACCGGTTCAATTGATTTAGTACCAGAGATCTCAGTTTTCTAGCTACATCTTCATCCAGAGTTCCCAGTACTCCTCTCGCCTCATGAGGAATATGTTCATTGGTCTCATTATTCGATTCAAAGATGTAATGGTTAAAAATTTCTTTCCATGCCAACCTTTGTCTAGGAGGCAAATCTCTAATAGTCAGAAGAGCATGGTGCAACGTACTCATTGGCGTACTCATGAAATGAGGCGATTGTCGCCACCAATAATTAATAAGCACATTAAATGGATCCAGACTCTCAACGTGATGCCACCACATGCTTGGCACGAATACCGCATCACCTGGCTCTAGCTCTGCAAGTTGCGCATTCTCAAGGGCGCTTCTAAATTTTGGATAGCGCTGATAGTCTGGATTGTGGAAATCAACAACACTAATGGCCTGACCACCTGGAGAAAAATCTAATGGCCCTGGATACAAATTACTAATTTGATCTGGTGGGAATAAAGTAAAACGTCGTCGCCCAATGACTGAGCAAGCTATATTGTCAGGCAAATCATAGTGAGCGCCAATACGACTCCTATTTCCCATCCAAATGCTTACCAGAGGATCAGCACCCGGAACGTCAATATCATTTTCCTTTCTAAACCCCGGTAACCATTGATCAACCATTGTTGATGCCATATACATGGCAGGGGGTGCGGTATCTTCTTTATGCTCACCAATTTTTTCTAGGAGCTTATCCATGCCTACCTTAAGTGATTTATAATTAAACCCCGTGAAGTCCTTATTGTAAAAAACCCTACCGCTAGTTTCCGAATCTCCCAATGCAACATTGACAGGTCTATTCTCATAAAATTTTAGAATGTAGTTGCTTGCCTCATCGAAGGATTCGAGACCTAATTTCGTGAGTGGCCAATCTCTGACCAAACCTCGCAATATGAGGGGCTCAGCTGATTCGAAAACTTCTGCTGGAATCTGACCGGCACAGTTATTTTCGACTTCTTTTACTTCTCTCTCAATCTTTAACATGACTGCTTGTTCTTCCGTGCAATGAGATTTCGGAAATTTGAAAGCGATGCAATTAACATATAAATACCTTGAAGCATCCCACTTTTCATAAATTCTTCTAAAACATCCGTTGATAGCTTTTCAAGCTTCTCCTCTGATAATGTATAGAATCCCTGCAATTGATTGCTTGAACCATTATCAAGCTCTACATCCAGAGAAAAAGACTCGATCAACTCATAGTTTAATAGTTGCTCTATAAAGTAGTCGCTTTGCTTACGACCATCATATATAGCTTGTAAAACTGAACTAATTCTTTGTAAAAATGGACTATTACCACCCTTATCTAGAAATACTAACTCGCCCTCGGTCCCACTAATCCTGGGACTATCCATATCTATGTGTACCATCACTTGTTCGTTTCCCGAACTATCAGAATGCCCCTGCCCAATAAGAAAGGGTTGACGCTCTAGCATCAGTGGTAGGTAGCTAGCCTCCCAATGATCATCAACTAGAAACAAATTTTCCTTATCCTCAAAACCCATTAAAGCAGCAAAATGAAATTTTCCCGTATCAGGGTCTTTACATATGCAAATGGGAAACTCCCCCAAAATGTTTCTAAATTCAGAAGGAAACGTCAAAACAGAAGCTATATCATCACCAAAGTCCGCAGATCGTCTGGTAATAATCCTTAGATCTTTGTGGGTAACATTGTTAAGTAACTCATGCTTTGCCATTTTTAATAAATTAACACCCTATACGTGGAAGAACCCAAATAAAAAATTAAAACGCGTATCGCACTCCGAGATTGTATCGCGCATGCCCGATTGCAAATTCTCGTAATTGATAAGTCGATCGACCATGTATCCTCTGGTGTTCTTCAGTCAGATTGATACCTTCTACAAAGAAAGAAAGTTCATCATTAACTTCATAACTTATATTCATATCTAACTGATAATACTCTTCCACAAATAGTGGATCTCTAGCAGCTGAAGCTAAAAATTGATCTCGCCAATTTAGAGCAAATCTGACCTGCAACCCATCCTTGTCATAAAACCCAACAAGGTTTGCCGTATTACTCATACCAGGAACAACCCACTGTTCCTCATTTAAATTGATATCATAATCTAGATTTCCATCTACAATGGTGTAGTTAGCTTGGAATCCGAAACCTGAGTCCCCAAAAGTATGCTGGGCCATCAATTCCCAACCCTCGACCTGAGTTTCGCGCTGATTAACCGGAATAGTCACATCAAATATAGCGATTGGATCTCCAGCTAAACCAGTAACAACTACCTCAGTATCTTCACCCTCACCCGTTACAACAACACCAGGTTCATTTGCAAAATTCTCGGCGTAGTACTCGTTAAGGTCACCAAGATCAAAATCAAAACGAGGATCACCACCGGTTAATGCTTCGACAGCTTGGGAGTACAGATCGCCATCAATTGGAGTAAATAAGTCTCCAAATAAAGGTTGATTTTCGAAAGTTTGATTGACAATAAAGTTATCCACATCCTTGGACCAAAAGCCTGCTGAAACGTAACTCCCCTCATCGTAATACCACTCAAGAGAGAAATCGATATTTGATGATTCCATAGGTAACAATTGAGGATTTCCCCTTCGACCACCCCCACCATCAGCACCAAGATAATCGATAATTAAAGCGCCTTTGAGATCATTATAAACAGGACGTGTTACCGTCAAACTATAGGAAGCTCTAAAAATCAAGTCTTCAATTAACTCAATATCAAAGTCAAAACTGGGCAAAAACATACTGTAGGCACCATCAATTTCAGAGAATCCTTGAACAGTATTTCCGTCGCTATCTTTTTGCTGGTAGAGATTAAACCGGTTATCAACAATACTCCATTCAACTCTGTCATATAGTGGTACTAGCGCTTCCGAGTGAACCTCAGTTTCCTCATATCGCATTCCATAGTATATGTTTACAGGTTTGTCATAAAAGTCGCCCACCCAATGAGTTTGTACATAGGCTGAATTGGACATCTCCAAGGTAACTTCATCTAAGTCAAAGTTATAAGATGGGCAAAAACCTGTCAGGCATGGTCCTCCATCACCAACTACATCGCCATGACTCCCATCACGAAGTAATTGCTCCGCACGATCAATCAGCGCCTGAAAATCCCACGTGAAAAAATCGGTTACTTGGCGTGGATCACCACTACCAGGAATCCCATCAAAAACTCCCTCAATGGAATCAATTGTCAGAAGATCAGATATATCTCCTGGCACACCAACTCCACTCCAAGCGTTTCGAGCTATACCTTTTGATTGGCCTCGGTTAGCTACCTCTACCCTAGCAAGACCAAAGCTTATACTATGACCTTCCTCAAAAATATATTCACCATCAAACTGCAATTGCTGGACATCCATTCGATTGTTAAAACTACCAAAGGAACTACCTGATAATTGCATATCATTTGCATCTATCTGATCAACTTGAGAGATTTGATTAAAAGAATTTCTTTCACCTAGCTCAATTTCTAGTATGGGCATGCCGTCTGAACTAAAATATCCGTGAGTAGTGATTCTATTGAGCGCTGCGACCGCCATAGAACCTCCAGATCCATGCTTACTGTTTGGTCGTGATTCACCGCTTGAATCATGATAATCAAGATTCAAAGTCAAGCTGTCACTGGCTTGCCATTCAATGTTAAACCCAGCAGACTTATTTTCATCAACCGTCGCATAGAGACCTACGCCCTGCAAATTGTCTGCAGCACAACCAACCTGTGTGTATGTGGTTGGGGACCAAATGTTACCCTCCTGAATCCATTCACTCTCTCTGGTGGAGCAACCTGGATCGAACCAAGCCGATAGATCCTGATGCGTGGTATTAATTTGGTTCTCAGCATATGTGTAGTCGAGAGTACCAGTAAGAGTATCTATGGGTCTCCACTGAAAAGTTAGCTGTCCATTGACCCTCTCACGCCTGAAATCATCGAGGTTGTATTGGATATTTGTCGGTATAGCATAGATACCGTCCACTACTTCGGTCGGAAAATTTATCGCTGAAGGATCGCCCACTGGAATTGATCCCCACTCAGCCGCAGAAACGTTGTTGTCAATGTCTTCCTGAGTGACGAAGGTACGCCCCATGAAATTTTGAGTTGTCACTGACTGTGTTCCACCATCCCGAGTTTGACTACTCAGTGACAGGGCGATACCGACAGTATCCTCAGCAAATGTCTGACTGAACAATCCTGCAAACTCAGGATTGAAACTGTTCCCTTCACGCGTACCGGGATCATGAACACCTTTCGCACTCACTACCGCTCTCATACCTGGCATTTCGAGTGGCTTGCTTGTTTTTACATTTACTACAGCACCAATTCCGCCTGTTGCGACATTTGCACGACCTGACTTGTATACCTCAACGGCAGATATTCCCTCAGAAGCAATGTTGCCAAAATCAAATGATCGTCCACCCGTTGTTGGCATTTGACGACTGTTAAAACTTACAATGTTGAAGTCAGGACCAAATCCACGGACAGTGATTTTTGATCCCTCCCCTCGATCACGCTCAATGGCAACACCTGTAATTCGCTGTAAAGACTCAGCTAAATTAGTATCAGGAAACTTACCAATATCTTCTGCAGAGATACCGTCAACAACACCCTTTGAATCGCGCTTAATATCCATAGAGCGTTGCAAACTGGCTCGAATACCTGTGACGACTATTTCTTCAATTACATCCTCTCGATCTGCAGTCTCAGCAAGCTCTCTGTCTTGAGAATAAGCACTAGATGCGATCACCAAGGCGATACTGCCCGCCAAAAGATGTCGCTTAAATTTCAAATCATGAACCATAAATTTCCCTTACCAGTGCCATTAATTGTTTTCCACAAACTTACTTTCTAGTGAGCCTTATCCAATTGACATTGATAGCTCCACCAAGGAAATCGAGGCGCATTGTCTGTTCACCTGCCACAAGGTCGACCTCAGCGCTTTGTGTTATCCAATTCTGCCAATCGCCGGTAGATAAGAGGGATTGAGTATCTACAACCACTCCACCAATAGACGTTTCAAAGCCAAATGAGTCAACCGCACTAGCGAGTCGATACTCGATCAGGTAAGTACCATCTGAGGGGATATTGATCCCATACTCAACATAATCACCTTCATCAATGTATCCAATATTCTGGCCACCCCCGTCATCAGTTGTATCCTCAAGAGAGATACCACTCTCATCATCGAAATCCTCAGCTTCAATGAATATTTCGGTAACAGGAGGAAGTAATTCAAACCAGTTAAGATTTTGTCCATCATCAAGAAAGTCTATTCTTAATGTGTAAATCCCAACGACCAGCTCAAATGGTTGCGAGGTCAGCGTTGTCCAGTTTTGCCAATCTCCTGTGTCAGGCACAATTTGGCTATCTATTTGAACGCCATCAATGGATACATTAAAGCCATCGCTTCCACCTGAACTAGCAACTCTATAATCAATGCTATACGGGCCTATACCTGGCGCCGAAATTGTGTAAACCAGATAATCACCGGCATTTAAAAATGCGACGTTCTGTCCGCCCCCATCATCAGTCGTATCCTCTACTCCAGTCCCAGATTCAGCAATATAATCTTCAGCCTCATAACGTATAGGCTCAGCTTTAGGAGCTGCCTCTGATTGCAAACCCAGAGGACCTTGAATACAGCTCTCAGAGCTAACACACGAGAGAGAGATCTCACGGAGGTAGATTTGTGCCTCGCCCGTGACCTCAAGTGCCATCAGCGAGGTAATGGACGAGGCATTCAAGGGCATTTCCTGACCATCAACGCTAACTGGGTTATCGATAAACTCGTTCACTGGAACACTGACGCTAACCCATTCATCACTGGGGACGTCAGCTACATTCCAACTCTTAAATCCTGCATTGGTATCACCTGACTCCATTTTAACGTCGAACTTTTCAGCAGAAGTGTCCTCACTGCTGACAAATATGTCGAAATTTAATGCTGGTTCCAGACCCACAACCTCAGACGGAGATACAGCAATCCTCATACTCGTGACACCCGAGCCTGTGCTCACATCGATGACGCTCTCCGATGAATCCGCATTCATTGGAGCAACATCAACATCGATAGCGCCTACAGTCCCTAATGTGAGTTCTTTTATTTCATCGGTGTAATGCCACTCCAAAGGATGTAAATCAGATATTTTAATCCCACTGACTGAGTCAAAATATCCACCCTTGAAGATATCTGTGTCTATAGATCCTACCGTTTCAATTCTGTCTGAAGCTTGTCTTGTAACTTTACTTTTTACCCTAGAGGCACAGTCAGTCACACTTAACTCTATTGAGGGATCACACTTCCAAACACTAACTTTATCCACAACAATGCTCGCAGAAGCAGCGGCTCCAATCTCGGACGCCGATATCGCTGACTCTCCAAGGGTAAGCTCAAACATTACCTGCATATCTTGGTTAAAGGGACCGTCATTATCGGCAACCACTTCACCACCTGCCAAATGATATGCCCAGGTATTAAGAGTATTTACCGTATGGACATGCGAATCATCAATGTACCATCTGATTTCACCGGCGCCCCACTCAATCGCATATGTGTGGAAGTCAGTATCAACAGTTTCTATCATCTCAGCATTCATTGTTATGCCGCTAGTGATACCTAAACCGTAATGGGCACCCGCAACTAACGCTTCATCAACTGTCTCTAGGGCGACCAGACTATTATTCCCATCATACATATCTTGGACAGGCGCTAGTTTAAATACAGCCGCCACATCAAAGCCGGATGAGGCTTTGACCACAGCCTCAACCCTTCCTAATCTCATCGGATTTAAACCCACGGCCGATGATGTCATATCAGCTTGTGTGGAAATCACTAAATTACCGCCAGAAACAACACCATTTACTGCGCTCCATAGTAATGGATCAAGGTCTCCAGAATTGAAGTCATCACTCCAAACCAAATTCCATCCGTACTCCTCGATTACCTCAAAATCATTCGCAACACTTATGGTTAATGTAGCTGAATCCGTCTCTCCCGAGACCGAATCCGTGACCGTATAGTCCACACTATCTTCGCCAAAGAAATCGGGGAAAGGGGTATATACAAAGGTCCCATCATCATTGAATACAAGATCTCCATTCACAACTGAGCTGCCCGAAACTAATGCGAATACAAGATTACTTCCCTGGTCATTGGTGCTCACATCGCCCTCTACGGATCCGCCATCTTCTAACGCCTCAACCACCTCGCCAACCGCGAATACAGTTCGGACAACATTTAGGTCAGCATCGCCGCCAACACCACCGCCACCGCATGATGAGAGGATCAGCGCCAAAAACATTGGCAGCAAGGAAAACTTCTTACTTACGTTCATGATGGACCCCACCTAAATAAACAATTTCAATAGTATTTTTATACTTACTGAGTGATTTCTAACTGGCTTTGCCAGAATAATAATCGGAAAATCTGAACCCCTCGGGTTGCCTAATACAAAACCGGAAGTCTATCCTCTCTATGAAGGTAAAACTTTTAACGGTCAAAATCGTCCGAATAATTTACTCGAACGCCCAAAAAGTAGACTTAACGATGAATTAGTTTTAGTTTAGCATCTGGAGAGTTCCTACAAAGCATAGAAAACCCTAAACAGCGTGTTTTTAAAGAAAGAATTATGACCAAATAGTCGAACACAAAGCAAAATTCAAAGATTGTTCGTCGCAAAAATAAAATTTTGATGCATGGTGCTAAATATAGGACTTTTTGTCAGTAGTTAGGGCAGGCTGATAAAATAACCAGAATTCATTTATCGCGCAAGGATGGCGAGAGAAAATTACTTTTATGGAATCTCTTCAGTTCAGTTCAGTGCTATTCAATTTCCATGACGTTATTTTGTTAATGACGGCGATGCAATGTCTATTCTGTTTTTTACTCCTCTGCCTAACTATCGACAGGAATAAGAGAAGCACTTTATTTCTAGCTCTGTTTTTGCTTGCTCATGCACTAATCCCCATCAATGAGTTAGTCATGTGGGGCGCTGAGTTCAAAATGACTGCCCGCGACTTATTTCCAAGCTTATATTTTTTCCCAATGGTCGCTTATTATATTGACGGGGCTCTTTTATATTTATGTTTTAAAGCCCTTGTCTTCAAAGATTTTTCCCTTACAAAGATTGATCTTTTTCACTTTATTCCATTAATGGCTTATATAACTTTTATTGGATTAGTTTTTTATAGCAAGCCACAAGATATTAGGCTTGAAATGATCAATAGCGAATCTTTTGTTTACAGTGCTAGTTATGTTTACATGGAATTCTTAAGCAAATTAATACGCGTTTTTTATGCTATTGCATGTTTTTCGCTCATTAGTCGATACAGCAGTCGCTTGCAAGATACGAACTCCAATATGGAAAAGGTACACCTCTCATGGCTAAGAGCATTAGTCATTGGTTTTCTACTTGTAATGGTTTCTGAAGCTATTCTCGTTGCGGCTAAGATAATTAATATCTACACAAACTTTAGTTTTAGTTTATTCGTAAACATAGGATTAACAGGTTATTACATAACTTTTGCGCTTGTAAATTTGCTGGTCTTTACTGCCGTTCGTTATTTTGGCGCCTTCGAGCAAGTAAACGAGATCAAAATAACAAAAAAAGTGAGGGACGAGCGGTTTTTTCAGCCAGAGTTAGCTCTGAGTGTAGATGATGCTATTCGGGGAGGACAGATCTACATGGACCCAGACATTACTCTAGATAAACTCGCCGAGTCACTTAAAATTTCACCAAGAGACCTTTCTTCGCTTATTAATCGGCATTTTGGTATCAATTTCTATGAATTTATCAACCGATATCGAATCGAAGAAGCGAAACGAATGCTCACTTCAGAAGAATACAAGGCCACAACGATTACGGATATCTATTTGAAAGTTGGCTTCAATAGCAAATCTGTTTTCTATACCTTCTTCAAAAAACTAGAGGGGATGACTCCCTCACAGTGTCGCCAAATAAGTTAACTCTTCTCAAAACCGACCAACGCATCAGAAAGCGTAGTTCTTATCTTATTAAGACCGCACATTAATTGCTCAACTATTTTAATTAGACTTACATAAAAGAATTGTGCCTACTTAGAATTCGTATTGACTGGCTTGTCCACTACAAAAGCATCAGGGAAGTCAGCGGCTCCATCTCCACTTCTTTTTCGATAGCGTAAATTTTGAGAGGATCCTTTTGGTTCATTCATTGGAATATCCAATCCACCCTGATCAGCTAACATCGCAAACAAGTTACGTTTCATTTTCTGAATAGTGTTTTTGTGTCTTGGCATCGCTATTAAATTAGTCGTTTCATTAGGATCATTTTTTAAATCATATAGTTCATCGGTATCCCAAAGCCCATAATATGTAATGTACTTAAATCTATCCCCTCGTAAAGCAAAAACGGTTGGGGACTGCGGGAAATTTTTCTCCCAATAATAAACGTATAAGAAATAATCTCGCCACTTTATCACCTCCTTTTTGGCCAGAGGTAAGAAGCTTTTTCCATCCATGTGAGATGGCGTTTTCAACCCGGCAGCCTCAAGAATGGTTGGACCAATATCTATATTTGCAACAACATTCTCAATGGTTTGACCGCCTTCAATTACTGATGGTAATTGCATAACCATAGGTACACGGATAGACGTCTCATAAGCGACGCGCTTATCAATGAGCCCATGCTCACCAAACATAAAACCATTATCGCCCATGTAAATGATTAGAGTATCTTCATAGACACCCATCTCTTTTAACTGAGCTTTAACCCTGCCAATACTGTCATCTACTGCTGCAAACGCTTCTGTATAATTTTGATAGTACTGCGTGATGTCTATTTCACTGTGGTAGGGGAAGTCCATGCCATGCCAACTGTTTCTCTGATCACGGACCCAACGGGGCGTATTTTCTTTATAATCTTCGATTTTGTGATTTGCAGGAAGTTCCACCTTACCATCGTACATACCCTGATGTCGCTCGGCTGGTGTGAAATTTGAATGGACCGCCTTATGTGAAAGGTACATCATCCATGGCTTATCTTTACGCTCGGTTTGCTCCATCCAATCAATAGCATAATCTGTCAGCTCATCAGTGATATAACCCTTTTGTTTAACGCGCTCTCCATTGACATTTAAAGTCCATTTATTGTTAGGTGGCAAATAATGACCTTGGCCTGCAAAACTCACCCAGTGACCAAAACCTGGTCGCTGGTGATCACTTTTCTGGCCCATATGCCACTTACCGAAATAGGCTGTGTCGTAACCTTGCTGTTCAAGGTATTGAGCAAAATATTTTACATCGTCCTGCTCGAGACGCTGATTATCAATGACTCTGTGCTTGTGCGTATAAAGGCCTGTCAAGATCGATGCCCTGCTTGGCGAACACAACGAGGTAGTGACAAATGCATTGCTTAAATGCACACCCTCTTCAGCAATAGAATCTAGGTGTGGAGTATTCATAAACGGATGTCCCATAAAGCCCATGGCATCATATCTATGGTCATCAGTAAGTATGAACACAATGTTATGCCTTTTAGCGCCTTCAATTTTTTCTGATACGACTTTATCTGGGAAAACTGATGCCTGGGCAGACAATCCAAATAATAATCCAGTAATTAAGATGGCCTTAGTATTGAACAAACTACCAACCTGACTTTTCATACTCAAAAGAAGTAACTTCATCGTTATACTCTTTAAGTTAATTTGACTATAAGTATACAAATTCTCGCCCAACAAAACTAATAACTAGTAAACGATTGTTTGCATTGCTCTTGCCGGAATAGTCACTTTGGTCTGACGTTGACCTACAAAAAATTTATAGTCAACAGTCTCATCCGCATCATTCATGACGATAGTTATCATTTGATTATCTTCATTTATAAAGGAGGTAGACATTAAATGGCTTCGAGTGCTACTTGTGCTAACTCTCTCAGCATTGGGTCGCACAAACTTTGAGAAGTGTCCAAAGTAGTAATATGTAGGGGTATATATTAATTCACCCGTTGTTGTATCAGCGTGAATGGGAGCAAAGCAAAAGTTCTCAACATGATTTGGGCCACCATTGTGATCTAGTAAAATATTCCAATCTGTCCACCCGACAGTTCCATAATTAAAATCATTAATCATCGAGTGACCATAGCGTTCAGCATTAGGCCAATACTGTAATCGATCAGCCCTGAAAGCCTCGTTGGTACCCTCTGTGAAGAGTAATTTCTTTGTTGGATAAGACTCGTTAACTAGCGCCAGATTCTCATGAAGTGTTTTCCCTCGATTCTGCCATGTCTCATACCAATGAAAACCCATTCCCCAAGCATATTTGGAAGCCTCTGGATCCTCAAAAATAACGTTTGCACGTCGCGTAATCAGATCTCTATTATGATCCCAAACAACAATCTTTTTGTCGCCAAATCCCTCACGCTCAAACGTGGGGCCTAGATGATTTTTAAGGAAGTCTCGTTCTTCCTCAGCGGTATAAATCATAGACTCCCAGCGCTGAACTGCCATGGGTTCATTTTGAATAGTCACACCCCATACTGGGATATCTTCAGCTTCGTAAGCCTCGATGAACTTGACGAAATACTGTGCCCAAGTATCGTAATATTCTGGAAGTAATTTTCCTCCTTGCAGCATATTATTGTTTGTTTTCATGAATGCAGGAGCGGTCCAAGGGCTTGCATAAAAGGTAATGTCGCCACCGGCGGCCTGAATCGCTCTCTTAATAAAAGGTATTCTCAGCTTTTGATCTTTTTCAATAGTAAAGGTTTCTAAAGTTTTATCGCCCTCTTCAATATAAGTGTGACTGGCACTGCCAAAATCTGAACTGTGAATAGAGGTCCTAATAAGATTGTAGCCAATACCTTCATCTTTATCGAAATAAGCTTTAAGCAATTCCTCTTGCATTTCATCAGACAATTTGGCAAAAACCTCTGAACTCGCATCAGTAATAGCTCCACCAAAACCAAGAATCTTTTGGAAGCGTTTCTGAGGATTCACAAAGATCGCTGTTTCAGTCTCAAAGGGCTGAATACCGGGTTCAAAAATAAGCTCATCAGTGAGAGTTAAGCGTTTATCCGTATCCTTGGCAGTCGTGTATACAAGAGCGGTTCGAGGGCTAATAATAGATGAACCCTTTCCTGGAACAAGGCTCCCAGCATACAGGAGGGACTCTTGGAAGCCGACTAAGGCTGCAATGACGGTAAATACTATTATTTTATGCATTTTCATTTGGTAAACGATCCGTTCTAATTGAGTTTATTTGAATAAAAAAATGTATTAGAGCAATATTAAAGTAAAGGTTCAGATCATAACTAAGTTGGATAATAAAGGTGTTCGAGTTAGCAATAATGTATAAAGTCGAACCCTAAAATATCAAAATAAAGAGGTATTGGTTTCAGAATATTTATAGATAAATAAATTTAGCTAAAAAGATAGCTGCTAAAACCCAAGCCCCGAAAGTAACATCTGCTTGCCTACCAACACATACTTTGACAACTACATAGACAATAAAACCTAATGCGATCCCATTAGCAATTGAGAACGTCAGTGGAATCATAATAATAGTGACCAAAGCTGGAAGTACCTCGCTCATATCTGACCATTCAAGACTTTCCATACCACCAAGCATCAAAATTGCTACATAAAAAAGTGCGCCAGCCGTTGCATAAGCTGGGACCATGGAGGCCAGCGGAGAAAAGAAAATTGCTAACAAAAAGCACATCCCTACAACAACTGCGGTCAGCCCAGTCCTGCCACCTGCCTCCACACCAGCAGAACTCTCCACATAGCTTGTTACAGGGGCGCAGCCGAAGAATGCGCCCATCACACTAGAACTACTGTCAGCCTTTAATGCTCGATCCAAATTTTGAGCATTCCCTTGTTCATCAACTAACCCTGCCCGACTAGCAACGCCAAGCAGAGTGCCCGCAGTATCGAATAAGTTCACAAATAAAAATGCTATCACCACACTGACCATAGCTACATCGAGTGCACCAAGAATATCCAATTGCATAAACGTTGGCGTTATATCAGGCGGTACTGCGACTAAGCCATTAAACTCAACAAGTCCCATAAAAAGTGCAATTATTGTAGTACTGAGAATACCAATAATAATTGCACCGGGAACTTTTCGGATAGAGAGAACTGAAATGACGGTGAAGCCGAAGGCTGCAAGCACAGTGTCAGGTCGAGTAAGATCTCCCAGTGTTAGATAAGTAGCGCCATTTGCAACAATAATTCCACCACTTTTCAAGCCAATAAAGCCTACAAATAGGCCTACTCCAACTCCCATCGCAATACGCATATTTAAAGGAATACTATCCAACATCCATCGGCGAAGACGAGTCACACTCATAATGACAAACAAGATGCCTGCAAGGAAGACCGCCCCCAATGCAATTTGCCAGCTGTAACCCATATCTCCGACAACTGTATAGGTGAAAAAAGCATTAAGTCCCATCCCTGGCGCCATTCCCACGGGCCAATTTGCATAGAGGCCCATAAAAAAACAAGCGAGTGCCGCAGCAATACATGTCCCTACAAAACTTGCTCCTTGATCCATCCCGCTCGCGGCCATCATCTGGGGATTGACAAATATGATATAAACCATAGTGATAAAAGTAGTTGCTCCGGCAACAACTTCAGAGCCAATAGACGTATTATGGTCGTCGAGTTTAAAAAAACGCTCAAGAAGTGATCTCATGTTTCCCTGCTTAATTATTTAACGTTAAAATTTTAAAAGTCTAGTGGAAAAAAAGATCGATTATACATACAATTCAGGCTCATCTTGTCAAAACTAATTGTCATCAACTCTTCATAAGGAATCCGTATGAATCCGTCGCCCTTTCCGATCAAATCCTTAACCACTGCAATCCTTGTTTTGCTAAGTTCCGCCACCCTCGGTCAGGAATCTAAGCTCGTCTTCGAAGAGGTCATAGTTACCTCAGAAAAACGTAGCGAAAGTCTGCAAGATTTATCCCAAGCAATTACTGTACTTAGTGGACAAGATCTTGATAACCGCCAAGTTACCTCTTTTGTAGATCTAAGCGCTATAGCCCCTGGTGTAAACATCGCAAAGAATGAAGGCTTTAAAACAGTTATTACCATCAGAGGTGTTGGTAATGAAGCAAATCAGAACGCGATTGCTAATCCCTCAGTGTCCTATCATCTTGATGGAATTTATGTGGCATCTCCATTTGCATTACAAACCGACTTTTTAGATCTTGAGCGAATTGAGGTGTTGAGAGGACCTCAAGGAACTCTCTTCGGGCAGAACTCGACAGGAGGAGCAATTAATATAATTACTCAAGCGCCTTCAACAGACAGTTCATTTGGAACAGCAGACCTTACTCTCGGGGACTATGGATTAGTCAAAGCACGAGCCGCATACAATACGCCGCTTGGTGAGAATACTGCATTGCGAGCCTCATTAATCTCCAATACTCGCGATGGGTTTACAGAAAACTTGACTCTTGGGCAAGATCTAGACGACGCTGACAGTGTATCTGCTAGAGTTAAACTATTGCATGAACCCTCCGATACCTTCCGAATTAATTTAACAGCTCAATATTTTGATGAAGATAAAAATGGAGCCGCTCAAAAGGGTCTTTTAGATCAAACCCCAGGTGCTAGAAAACTTCGCCAGAATTCAGTGGCGGAGTATAAACTCGAATCAGAACTTTACAGCGCAGTCCTAGAATGGGATTTCGAGAATTTTAGTGTTAAATCTCTTACAAGCTATCAAAATGATGAAATCTTGATTAGGCGAGATAACGATCGAGCTGACCTTAATTTCTTACCTCCGTTTGCTCTTCTTCCAAGCGAATATGATCCAGAGACTAACAAACAGACTACCGTTACACAGGAAATAAATCTTGTGTCCTCAGAGCGACTATTTGGGAAATTAGATTGGGTTGCCGGAATGTTCTATCTGGATACAGAAGTAGAGATAAGTATCCTGGAGCGGCTTGATTTTGGATTTGACGGTACCTTTGATCCATTTACTTTGGATGTCATATATGCCTACGGTGGAGATGTTGGATTTATCTCAGACTCCAAGCCTGAGAGGGACTCCATGTCACTATATGGGCAGGGGACATGGAATTTTAATGATGCTTGGAGAACTGTCTTCGGGCTTCGATATACTGAAGACGATGTCTACAGTGAGGTAACCAACTACTACGGTAGAGAAGGTACCGACATCCTTGAAATTGAGGGTGATAAAGTTACAGGAAGGCTCGTGATAGAGCATGACATCAATGAGACTGCAATGCTGTTTGGATCATTCACTCGTGGTTTCAAACCTGGTGGATCAAATCTAACATATGGAACTGAGTCGGTCGTTGCCCCTATAGTTGTGCTACCTGTTTTTGAAGAGGAAGTTGTGGATGCTTTCGAGGTAGGACTTAAAACTGATTTAGCCGATGGCAGAGTCCGCTTAAATGCGGCCGCTTTTTATTACGACTACTCAGATCTCCAATATCAGGCGACTGATCCCGAAGTCTTTAATGGTGGGGTAGGTAATATTCCTGAATCAGAAATTTTTGGAGCCGAACTTGAATTTTCCGCCTTCTTAACTGACTCCCTAATCCTAGATGCTCGAATGGCTTGGCTAGATACTGAAATCACCTCAGATCATCTTGCTCTTGATAATGTCCAGTCCGAAGCTGCTGGAAACGCACTTTTAGGTCAGGGTTTCAATCTATTTAGTGATGAAATTCAAATAGCACGAGCTGATCAGATCCAGAATGTTAATGGCAATGAGCTGGCTAAGACCCCAAGTTTTACTGGTAATATTGCCTTGAATTGGAATACTGATATTGATTCTTGGGGTGAGATGCGAAGTTCTCTACAGTATACCTATCGAGGAGACTTTAAGCATCGTATCTTCAACAATGCAGAGACAGATATTGTTCCAAGCTATGACGTACTCGATCTGGTTGTTGGTTTCCATCCAAATGGTGGTGACTCATGGAGAGTCGAGTTAATAGGTAAAAATCTCACGGATGAAAATGGAATTAATGCTCGATTTACTGACGTCTTTGGTGTTGGTGCGACAGGCGATGAACTCATTGGTCCAAGGCAATTAATGGTTCGCCTCGGTATTGATTTCTAAGTTAAGCTGAAACAACAAAGCCCCGCGTAGCCAGACTGCTCGGGGCTTTTCTTTATACTCAGCTGCATACTGGAGATTAAAGGCTTATGTTATGATCATAGGTGTGCGGCACTTTACCATTGGATAGTAAGATAAATGAAAAAGCACTACATTCAAGCCCAACAACTACTAGAGGATTCTTTTAACCTTGCTTGGCAAGTTTTTGAGAGTGGTTATCGACCTAATTATATCGTTGGAGTTTGGCGTGGTGGCGCTCCAATTGGTATCGCAGTCCAAGAGTTCCTTGATGTTTTAGGTATCAAGTCTGATCATATTGCAATCAGAACATCCTCATATTCAGGTATTGGTGAGCGTAGTAAAAATGTAAAGGTTCACGGTCTCAGTTATGTGATTCGACAGCTCGAATCCGAAGACTCTCTTCTGATTGTGGATGATGTATATGACACTGGACTATCTATCCAGCAGACTATTGATGATCTAAAGCAGGCTTGCAAGAAAAACACACCTGAGATTCGTATTGCTACGCCCTACTTCAAACCCAGCAACAATAAGACAGGTCGCTCCCCAGACTATTTTATCCATGAAATTAACCAGTGGCTGGTTTTTCCCCACGAATTGCATGGCCTAAGTGCTGAAGAAATTCGAGAGCACAAACCTGAACTTGCTCATTTGATAGATAAGATGACGCCAATGATCTAGCAAATGATATCTATCATCAGCAGTCTTAGCCTGTTTATGTGTTAGTTATACGTTATGGTATCCTAAATATCCCCTAGGACTAATAAGATGTCGACTATGAGTGAACTAACAAACATAAAAAACAATGAGCCAGAAGTTGACTGGGCGGTATTCATCCCGGCCGTATTTGTCGTTCTTATTTGCGCAATCCCACTAATGATTTATACAGAGAGCGCATCTCAGCTTCTGGCGGATGGTCGAGCCCTTATCATGGATAACTTCTTATGGCTCTACCTTCTCGTCGCATTAGCTGCTTTTGGATTCTGTATGTGGTTAGCTTTCGGTCGATTTGGACATGTTAAATTAGGTGCTCCAGACGAGCCACCCGAATATTCGGATACCCACTGGGTAGCTATGATGTTTACCGCTGCTATTGGAGCTGCGGTGCTAACTTGGGGTTTTTCAGAACCTATTTTCTACCTTCAAACGCCACCCCTAGACATAGCTATTGGATCATCTAAATCATTTGAATGGGCTCATATGTATCCTTTACTACATTGGGGTATCGTGCCTTGGTCTATTTATGCTGTCCCAGCGGTTCCAATAGCATATATGCTCTATGTGAAACGTTATAAAGTTCTGCGTATAAGCAGCGCCTGCGATGGCGCCCTGCCGACCAAAGGCCGCAACCAAATAAAAACTACGATAGATATTCTTATTGTGCTCGGTATCGTTGGCGGAGTGACAACTTCCCTAGGCCTAGTCGTCCCAATGTTGTCAGCAATGCTATCAACGTTATTTGGAATCGAAGATAGTATGCTCATCAAAATGTCTGTTCTTGCACTTTGGACTCTTTTATTCGGTGCAAGCGTTTATCGAGGTCTTAAGTCTGGGATCAAGGTGCTCGCTGATGTTAATATGGTTCTTGCCTTTCTTGCTGTTCTATTTATCCTCATCGCTGGCCCTGGTGTTTTTATTCTTGATCTCACGGTAAACAGCATTGGTCTGATGTTTAACAATTTTATTAGCACCGCCACTTGGACCGATCCTATAGATAATGGTGGATTCCCAGAGGCATGGACCGGTTTTTATTGGGCTTGGTGGCTTGCATATACGGGTATGATCGCGCTTTTCTTTGGCCGCATTTCTCGAGGTAGAACTATTCGCCAACTGGTGCTAGGAGTGATTTGTTGGGGATGCTTGGGAACTTGGGTAGTCCTTGCAGTTATGGGAGGTTACTCTCTCTACCTTGAATCTAACGGATTACTAGATGTATCTAATATTTTAACAACGCAAGGCATGTCGTACGTAAATGCCCTGGTTATAGAGTCGTTGCCATTTGGTAAAATCACATTGGCCTTGTTTACTATCTTATCGATTATTTTTTCTGCAACAACAATAGATTCCTCGGCATATGTGATTTCAAGTATCTGTGCGAAAAATCTACCCTGTGATGAAGAGCCACGTCGCTGGAGCCGCGTTGTTTGGGCGGTATTACTTGCTCTTGTAACTGCTGGAATACTACAATCTGGAGCGCTTGATACAGTATTATCAATTACAGTACTAAGCTCGGTTCCTCTTATACCAATTATGGTCTTATTATGTTTATCTCTAGTGCGCTGGCTAGAACACGACTTCGGCGCTCTAGTTAAATCGAAGGAGCTCACTCTTCCTAGACAAGATCTTAACCATTCCTTGTAAAAATAATAATTAGTAATCATCAATAGAGCCCCTCTGAATATAAGGGGGCGGGCACTGAACATAATCTCCTTTTGAGATCCACTTTAAAATCTAATGAGAGAAATATTTAGTTACTATTTAATTTAATTTTGATTTAAAGTTATTCAAATAGCGGCTCGGTTCTAATAATTAGAAAATAATATGTGGTGCCATTATGGAAACTATTCAAGAAGTAGCTCGAGAGACTCCTGTCATACATAAAACCGAGGTGCTGGTCGTAGGTAGCGGGCCAGGTGGGTTAGCGGCAGCTATTGCGGCCGCAAGAGCTGGCTCCGAAACAACATTGCTTGAGCGGTACGGATGCTTTGGTGGAAATTTAACTCAGGTAGGTGTGGAAGGTTTCGCTTGGTATCGTCATGACAACACAGTTGATAGTGAAGGTATTGGAATAGAATTTGAGCAAAGAGCAAAATCTATGGGTGCATCCAATCCCGAGCCCCAATCTAAAAGTGACGCAATTGATGGCGAAGCTTTTAAGTATGTCGCAGATGTTTTAGTTCAAGAGGCTGGAATTACTCCGATGCTTCACAGAACTATGGTTGCGACTTTAGTCGAGGAAGGTGTGATTAAAGGGGTTATTGTTGAGAGTAAGGCGGGGCGAGAGGCTATATTAGCTCAGCGTGTTATTGATGCAACAGGGGACGCTGATATCGCATACAGGGCTGGCGCAATTGTACACAAAACGCCTTTGGAACAAATGATGGCAGCATCTGTTATGTTCTCAATGAATGGTGTCAACAAAACTCGCTTTATAGAAGATGTTAAGTCAAACCCACACACCTATAGCGACTGGTGCGGCCCAGACTGGGCAATGGAAACCTCTGGCAAGGAAGATAAATTATTTTCTCCTTATCTAAAAAAGCCATTTGAGAAAGCCATTGAGTCAGGTTTAATTCCTAAAAATCTGAATACAATTACCGGGACGTGGGGTGCTTTGAGCGATCAAGGAGATCTTAGCTATCTAAATCTAGTCCACTTAGCTGGATTAGACGCGACCAACCCAGACCATCTCACAAAGGGTGAAATGGAGGGCCGTCGTCAGGCAATGCTGGCTATTGAGGCTTTAAAAAGGTTCAATCCTGGATGTGAGAATGCCAAACTCAGAAACTTTGGTATGACTCTGGGTGTTCGAGATACAAGAAAAATTGATGCGGTTTACAACATGACTTCTCAGGATGTTCGTAACCAAGGAAGATTTGATGACAGCATTGGTATCTTTCCAGAATTTATTGATGGCTATGGAATTCTAATTCTTCCAACAACGGGTCGTTATTTCCAGTTACCTTATAGATCAATGTTACCAAAAGGTGTAGCTAATCTTTTAGTCACTGGCCGATGTACTGGAGGAGACCAAGACTCTCATGCTGCGGTTCGCAATATGATGTGTTGTGCAGTAAACGGCCAGGGTGCCGGAGTTGCCGCTGCTACTTCAATTCAAAGTAATGTAGATGTCGCTAATGTTGATATCAGGAAAGTACAAAAAAAATTAATTCAGCAAGGGGCTCGAATACACTAATAATTTTAATAATAGAGGTGCTCTATGCCATTAAATATAAATTCGAATGTCTTTATAACCTGCGCCATCACCGGATCAGGCAGTACTCAAAATCGTAGCAACGAGGTACCCCGTTCTCCTAAAGAAATAGCTGAGAGTGCAATTGCTGCTGCCGAAGCTGGCGCTTCCATAGTTCATTGTCATGTGAGAGATCCAGATACTGGAGTTCCATCAAGGGATCCAACGCTATATCGAGAACTAACCAATAGAATTCGAGACTCTAAGGTTGATGTCGTATTAAATCTTACCGCTGGAATGGGTGGTGATATTGTATTTGGACCTCCCTCAGCACCATTGCCATTGCAAAATGGCACCGATATGGGGAGTGCTGAAAGCAGGATGGAACCTATTGCCGAGTGTCTCCCTGAAATATGCACCCTTGATTGTGGGACGATGAACTTTGCTGAGGCCGACTATGTCATGACTAATACACCGGGTATGTTAAGAGCAATGGGAAGCATGATGACTGAACTTGGTGTGAAACCGGAAATAGAGGCTTTTGACACCGGTCATCTATGGTTCGCTCAGGAACTAGCCAAAGAGGGTGTCATCGCAGATCCTGTACTTGTTCAGCTTTGCATGGGAATACCCTGGGGAGCACCCAATGACCTGAATACTTATATGGCTATGGTCAATAATATACCTAGCAGCTGGAATTGGTCCTCATTTTCTATTGGACGTCATCAAATGCCCTATGTAGCAGCCTCCGTATTAGCTGGAGGTAATGTAAGAGTTGGACTCGAGGATAACTTATGGTTAGAAAAAGGTGTTCTAGCTTCCAATGAGGATTTAGTTAGAAAAGCGGTTGGAATTATTGAAGCAATGGGGTCTCAGATTATAGGGCCTGAGATGGTTCGCAGTCAGCTCGGTCTTACTAAACAATACCCTAGGTAATACTCCATTGAAAAGTAATATGCAATTTGCTGTTATTGGAGCTGGCGTTATAGGCGCCGGTTGGGCCGCGAGATTTTTACTAATGGGCTTTGATGTAAAGATTTTTGACCCTGATCCAAATGCACAAAAAATCATTGAACAAACATTAACTAATGCTCGAAGGTCTATGCCAGGACTTTATGACCATATGCTACCTACTGAGGGTAAATATTGTTTTTGTGAGTCGATTGCTGAAACTGTAACCAATGCGGACTGGATCAGTGAATCTTCTCCAGAAAGGTTGGATGTAAAACACAAAATATTCGATGAGATACAGCAGTATTGTTCTCATAAGGCAATTATCGCTTCCTCTACCTCAGGATTTAAGCCCTCAGAGTTGCAAGATTTATCATCAAATCCAGACCAGATAATTGTTGCTCATCCTTTTAATCCCGTCTATTTAATGCCCTTGGTTGAGCTCGTAGGAGCAATCGAGACTGCAAATAGAGCATCTTCTGTTATATCTTATCTAGGTATGTATCCGCTGGTTATTCGAAAGGAAATCGATGCCCATATTGCTGATCGACTACTGGAGGCAGTCTGGCGTGAGGGACTTTGGTTGATTAATGATGATATCGCGACGACAACTGAAATCGACAATGCTATTCGCTATGGATTTGGTCTCAGGTGGGCTCAAATGGGTATGTTTGAAACATATCGAATTGCGGGAGGAGAAGCTGGAATGAAACACTTTATTGAACAGTTTGGACCTGCGCTTAAATGGCCTTGGACCAAATTAATGGATGTACCCGAGCTTTCCCAAGCATTAGTATCAAAGATTAGTGATCAATCTGATGACCAATCAGGCCATCATTCAATTACTGACCTTGAGCACATCAGGGACGACAACCTCGTTGGAATGATGCGGGCTCTGAAACTAAATGATTGGGGAGCGGGCAATTTGCTTAATACTGTAGATACCCAATTAAAAACTATGGATTCAAACCTTACTACCCTACTAACGCATCGAAACAATATTCAAACTATACATCGAGTGGTACCAACCACTTGGCTAGATCTTAATGGTCATATGAACGATAGTCATTATGCTGAGGTCTTCTCCCAAGCAAGTGAAGTAGTCCTAATCAGACTCGGCGCAGATCAAGAATATGTTGATCGTGGATTCAGTTATTTTACAGTGGATATGAAAGTTGATTTCCTTAAAGAATGTAACGCTGGTGATGTAATCAATGTGGTGACTGATATTATTATTGCAGAGGGAAAGAAGTTAGATCTAAAACATGAGATGAGAGATTTAAATGACAACTTAATTGCGAGATGTTCCCAATTTTTATTACACGTAGACTTGGAGCTACGCAAATCCTGTCTACCCGCAGAGCCGTTAAAGAGCTTGTTACTTAATCTTGAAGCAACCATATCAAACTAAATTTAAAGAGTAATAGTCATGAACTCGATCAACACTGTTCCAACACCTGACAATCTTTATTGGCCTCCCAGAAAAAGTATTACCTCTGTCCAGATCAAACATAAGTCCGTAATCACTCAATGGAGTGATAACCAGCATTCCACTTTTCACCCTATTTGGCTGAGGGACAATTGTTGTTGCGAGAAATGCTTAAATTTTATTACTAGAGAGCATCTGCTTGATCTTCGGGATATTCCACTCGATATCAGACCTGAATCAGTTAATATTGATGAGCAAGGTGCTCTAGTTGTTACCTGGAGTGGAGACGGCCATATCAGTAGATATAATCCTAGCTGGTTGTTCGCGCACAGTACCGATAAGAATGCTGAAAATTCAGTCGAAAAACTACTTTGGGACGCATCTGATTTTTCAGAACCACCAAGTTTTAAAACTGTAGACGGATTAATCAATGAAGAATTATTGTACAAAGCTCTTCAAACAACTCTTCGTTTTGGCATGGTTAGATTACGCGGCCTCACAACTGATAAATCGCTAGTTGAAAAATTCGCTTTGCGTGTCGGTCCTATCAGAGAGACACATTTTGATCGTATCTTTGATGTCATATCAAAGGCTAATAGCGATACGCTAGCTAACACTAGCCACTATTTAGCAGCTCATACGGACATACCAACGCGAGAGTCACCGCCTGGCATTCAGATTTTACATTGCAGGATAGCTGAAGCTAAAGGGGGGCACAGTACTCTCACAGACGGCTTTAAAATAGCAAAAGATATTGAAAAAGAGTTTCCCCATCATTACGAAACTTTGACAAAAACTAAATGGTGCTATGCCAATAGAGCAGGCCCTACAGACTATAGATGGGAAGCCCCAACAATTGGGTTGGATGACCAAGATGAGCCATTTGAAGTTCGACTACTTCCGTTTTCTAGAGCGCCTTTAAAAGCCCGTTATGAAGATATGGATGATATCTATGCTGCTCTCAGATGCTTCATGGAAAAAGCAAATTCCACTCAGTACCAAATTAAATTTCCATTCAAAGCTGGAGATTTAATTATGTTCGATAACCGTCGGATTTTGCATGGGCGCGGTGAATTCTATCCTAAAACTGGTGACAGAGCCTTGCGTGGTACGTATGTTGAACGAGATGACATGATGTCCAAGATTCGTGAATATGAGCAGAAACTTCTTAAAGAATCTAAAGAATAAACAAAAAAGGGCGCCCTGAGGCGCCCTTTCCTAACTACCTAAAAACCTAGAACTTAACACTCATGCTTAATCCAAGAGTTCGAGGTCTATTTGTCATGATTCGATCATCCCAATTAACGGCATTTCTATAAACTTCGCCCCGCTCATCAGTCAAATTACGAACATACATCTCTGCGCGCCATGACTCTAGATCCAAACCGACTGAAGCATTTAGGATTTGATAATCATTTTGCTTATATCGCTTTGTTGGGATCGTTCCGCCATCATAAAGGTTATTAAACGACTCGCCGGTATATATGTAGCTTGCCTGCATATACCAACCAGAATCTAGGCTGTATCTCGATGAGAGATTCCACTTAGTTTCAGGTACTCGAGGAAGAGTTGTTCCCTTTGCTGCAGTAGGTGCCTCTAAACCATCACTCTGATAATAATCTTGGCTGAGTTCAGCTTCGATATATGAGAACGCACCGGTAAGACTCCAATTTTCAGAAATCATCGCACTGAAGTCAGCTTCAATACCGTCACTCTGCGCCTGACCAATGTTATACGTCAGAGTTACTGGTGAGATCGACGTATCTAAGCGAGAGAACTGGAAGTCATCCCAATCTTGCATAAAGGCAGCTGCGTTAAGCAGCATACGTCCATCAAACAGGGTAGCCTTCATTCCTACTTCGTATGAGGTCAAGAAATCAGGTACAAAGTCACATTTCGCTCCTGTCGCATCATCTCTTCCTTGTCCACCATAGTCGGCCTCATTATCAACAGAACAGAATCGGTTCAGACCGCCGGGTCGGTAACCCTCGCCCCATGCCGTATAAAGCATGATGTCATCAGTGGCATTCCATTCAGCAGTGAAGCGGTATACCTCATCTTTTGATGCAGTAATTCTATTGGAGTCAGCACAGTCAGCGCCGTAGTT
>ERZ802831.273-NODE-273-length-27042-cov-24.4985_pt1 | contig 27042 bp, 28 predicted proteins | sample MGYA00345655_ERZ802831 | MGnify/ENA primary metagenome ERZ802831 (study PRJEB30503, sample SAMEA104212376) | marine metagenome | biome: Westerlies Biome; feature: [SRF] surface water layer (ENVO:00010504) within the epipelagic zone...; material: water...
GAACAGACAGCAATGCGCACAACACAAAACACCAGACAAATAGGCCGGCCGGCGAAAGCTGTGGTCATTGGCTGTGCGATGCTGACCGCCATATTTATATCCGGCCTGCAATATTTTGTGTTGAATCTGCCCGACTATAAAGCCGCGCAAACCAAGCCAAGCGATGGCATTGTTGTGATCACCGGCGGTCAGCAACGTCTGGATGCCGGACTGTCACTTCTGGCGAATGGGGCCGCGTCGAAATTATTAATTTCCGGAGTGGGCGCCGGGTTAAGCAAGGCGATTCTGGCAAATGATCTGCAGTTGGATCCGGCGCAACGCGATTTACTGATGTGCTGCGCCGAATTGGAATTTGCCGCAACTGATACGCGGGGCAATGCCCGTGCCGCACGCATATGGGCTGAAACCAACAAGCTTTCATCGCTCTATCTGGTTACAGCAAATTACCATATGCCGCGGGCACGGCTGGCATTTGAACGTGAAATGCCGCATATAAATTTGCAATATTGGTCGGTCAGTCCGGATGATTTACGGCTGGCAAGCTGGTGGAAAGAGCCCGGTTTGGTCAGGCTTCTGGCACGCGAATATGCAAAATTTCTTGCCGAATTTATCCGGCTGTAATCACCCGTTATGCGCGGTCAATCCTGCCCGGCGTCAATGATTGACCGGCGGATGTCACGTGTGCGCGAAAATAAATCTTCCAGCTTATCGCCTTCCTGCCAGCGAATAGCACGTTGCAGATAGGACAAATCCTCGGAAAACCGTTGCAACATCTCCAGCACGGCCTCGTCATTATTCAGAAATACATCACGCCACATCACCGGGTCTGACGCCGCGATCCGGGTAAAATCGCGAAAACCCGAGGCAGAAAACCGGATGACGTCATTTTTCAACTGTTGTTCCAGATCAACAGCCGTGCCGACAATCGTATAGGCAATCAAATGCGGCAAATGCGACGTCAGCGCCAGCACCTTATCATGATAGTCCGGTGCCATGCGCTCGACCACTGATCCCAGCCCGGTGACAAATGCCTCAAATTGCAAAACCGCCGGTTCGGGTGCATCCAGCGGCAGCACAATCCAGTAACGGCCGTCGAATAAATCCACAATCCCGGCCTGTGGCCCGGAATGTTCGGTACCGGCCAGCGGGTGCGACGGCAGCCAGATAATCGAATCGCTCAGATGCGGCGTCACATCGCGCAACACCGATCGTTTGGTTGACCCGGTATCGGTCAACACCGCCCCCGGCTTCATCGATGGCACAATCATTTCGGCAACGGCGCCAACCACGCCAACCGGCACCGCCATTATCACCAGATCGGCATCAACCACTGCCGCCGCGGCTGTCTCTGCCAATTCATCAACAAGACGCAAATCAGCAACATCAGCCATCGCGGCCGAATCGGCATCATAACCGGCGATCACCGTCGCCAGTTCAGCCCGCCGCGCAGCTTTGGCAATCGACGCACCGATCAGCCCCATGCCAATAATTGCAATCTTGTTATAAATCACCGCCATTTTGTCCATACCTGTCGTTGTGAGGCTGCGTTAACGCGCATAAATGCCAAGCAGCCGCGCCGCGGTGCCACATGCCTCGGGGATATGGTCGGCAATATAGCCGTCAATGGCCATAATCTGCACGCTGTCATCTGCCTGAGGCACAGCAAACAGGCTTATGTCATCTCCTGATTCATCTGGCAAGTAGTCAGCCAGAATATAGGCGGGTGTAACGGTTTCGATGGGGAATAGCGGGGTACGCGCGATGATATATAGCTGCCGACTTGCCAGCAGCGCCTTTGCCAAAGCCGCATCTTGGGTTGCCGGCACAAACCCATACCGACAGGATGCGGCGTCAAGCAATGCCACAACAGATGCATAATCATCACACATACGCGCCTGCAGGGCGCTTCCCATATGCCAGATCGCTGCCGGTGCTGCCGCCTGATGCACGGCAAATGATAAATCTTTATTCTGTCGGCTCAGACTGGCCGCCATGATTTGTCGCCAGATGCCTAACAGCATGGCTGGCGCAATATCACTATCCATCGCCGCCAGCCGCCGGATCAGCGCCGCTTCACGGCCCGGCCGGAAAGCGGCTTCACCATTCTTTGCCGCGATGACCTCGTCCGACAACGTCAAACGCTGTGAGATCAGCTTCAAAATATCCGCATCTAATTGATCAATGGCGCCGCGTAATCTGCGCAACTTATCACTCATTCACATACATCCTTTACGAGGGCCATTAACGAATGTCGCCAGCGCTGGTGCTATCTCGGCATGCCGGTGGCGCAGCTTACTGGTGTTTCCCGCCGCAGCATAGAGCATTTTCGTGGCTTCGACCACAAGCACACCGCCCAGCGCAGGCCACCAGCGCTGACCAAGCCGCTCAACACCGACAGCGAACCGCATCAATACCCGGTTACGCAATGGCGGCAGAAATACCGCGTGATAAATCCGTTGCGGTTCAAAACCATGATGTTCCAGAAGCTGGCAAAGCTGGCGCTTGGAATACGGCCGGCCATGCCCAAAAGGGGTATGTTCAAGCCGCGCCCATAAACCGCGCCGGTTCGGCACCGCCACCAGCAATTTGCCAGACCCATCCAACACCCGCCAGCATTCATCAAGAAGCCGCCCCGGCCGCGGATCAACTTCCAATGCATGCGCCAGTAATAACCGGTCAACATGCACATCAGGCAATGGCAATGCGTGGCCATCGACAAGGCTGCTGCGTCCGGCAGAGGCTGGCGGCCAGGCAATCACGCCAGCGCGTGCCAGCATCAATGACAGCAGATTTGCCGGGACATCGGTGAGGTTGTTTTCGTCTGGCAACCATCCGATGCCATAACCAAGCATCACATTACAGCTGTCGTGACCAGACTGCCAAAATTGGGCAATATGCGGTTGCATTTGACCTGCCAGATGCTGGCCAAGCGGGGTTTTGTAGAACTCTCCTAATGCGATCACATCATCATACATATGACGGTTGGCCTTTTGCGCCGGGTCGTGTCTCTGACACTAGATGATAGCGCACCCTTATGCAAAAATGAATTGCGCATCAGCCAGAGGTTAACCCAGAGATTAACCCAGAGATTAGCATGTCAGATTGCTCAACTCATAAGCAATCTGTTGACAATCATCATAGGCGTCTGGCTTGGCGGTACGCACCCGTACAGCGGCAACTTCGGGCAATGCCTGCAACGCATCAAAAATGCGGCGCGCCAGCGTTTCCTGAAGATCATAATGCTGCATCCCGACAAGCTGGTGAATGGTGTCGCGGATCACATCATAATCAATCGTCGTATCAACGGTATCATTTTGCGGCTCGGTGCCATCACGCAACAGCAATTCTGCATCAATCAGTACCGTCTGTCTGGCTTGTCGCTCGGCCTCATAAATGCCAATCGACGCCTGACAGCTTAGCCCTTGCAGTATAAAACGACGATTCATGGTCATCAGTCACAATCCTTATTTGCTGTTGTTCGGCCTTATACCCGCGAGTCTTATATCAATCCCGGCACAATCCAGTCAGGCTGAATCCCCGACGCCGCGATATAATGCGTCGCACCACCATCGCGAAACAGCCCGGCGCCGGTGATCAGAACCGTTTGCAGGCCAGCCGCACCCCCACCTAAAATATCGGTATGCAAGCTGTCACCAACCATCGCGACGCGGCGCGTGTCGAGTTTCCGGCCAGCCAGCTGATGCAGACGCTGTAACGCCAGATCAAAGGCCGGGCGATAGGGCTTGCCATACCAATAGACCGGCATATCTGCCGCCTGCATGGCGCGTGCCATCCAATAGCCGGGCTCGGCTGAGAACTGGCCAATCTGCGGGGCCGCGACATCGGGGTTGGCAACAAATACCGGCCGTGGACGCGCGATCAGTGCGGTTTCAAAATCAGCCTGATCGCCCTCTGTCCAATCAATCGCCCCCAACAGCGCAAAGGCGTCAGCCTGCTGCCAGAAATCTGCCGTCTGGCCATAAGCCAGCGTCGGCGCATGCGCCAGCGGTGTCACCACCGCGCCAAGACATCCCATCACATCTGTGGCTGGCGCGACACCATCAGGCGACGCTGTATCACCCAGCGCCGCGATCAGCGCATCACGGCTCGACACAACCGCATCAGCCGCGATCGGCAATTGCCATTTCGCATATTTCGCTGCCGCCTGAGAGGATTCAAAACTGCCGCCATTTGTTAATACGACAACCGGTATATTTTGCGCGGCGGCACGCTGCAAAAGCGCCTCGATGCCGGGCACCAACCCGTCACCAACATTGATCACCCCAAACCCATCAAGGATCAGCCCGTCAAATTCATCAAGAATGTCAATCAGGCTGTGCCGCTGACGGCCCGCCCCGGCGGCGGCATCGGGCATCATCGGACGCTGGCTTTCATAGATATCAATCACCGCCGGCAAATCCAGCGCTGTTGGCGCCGGCAGTTTATGTTGCGTCTTCATATCCACAGCCACACCCTTACTGACCGTTACATAACTTTATCGCGGCCCTGAACTTACTATAGCCTTGCATTTATTGCAGTCTTGCTGCGGTGATAAATTGTCCAAACGCCTCGCACCAGATCAGCACTGCCGGAAAATTGCTGACCTCAACATCTGCGGGGATATCGAGCGCAAAATTTTCAAACGCTTTAATCGGCCCGATTTGGGTTGAAACGGCCTTGATCTGCAGAAATTCTGCGCCTGTTTCAACATATTTTGGGATCAGATACAAACGATAATCCGGGCCGGGTGAAATCTCACCATCCAGCCAGATTTGATCGGCATTCGCCATGATCACCCCATCACCCCAATGCAGCCCATCTGACCCGGGCAAATCGCGGACAAATGTGCCCTGCCGCAAGGCGCTCTGCGACAATGCCTCGATTGCCACTGTATCAAGGCCTTTTTCGGCTGTCAGAATCGGCAGGAAATACACCCCTAAACCAAACCCGATCACCAGACCGGCGCAAAATTTTACCACACCAAACAACAGAACATGGCGGCGAATGAAAGCCATAAGAGACGTCATCATCCTTCTCTCCTCTTATTTGCATGCACCTGCCGCTGAATACACGCGGCCTGGCGCATAATGATCTTTTAAAAAAATTGAAAAACATAACAGCCAGAACATCTTATCATAGTTTATGCTTGTTTTTTGTTGGTATTTTGCGCAAAGCTTGCGCACCGGCAAGTGACCCGTGACGCAGCTATGAAGCGGCGCATTTTGCCCACCCTTGTTAGGAAAGACATGCCATGAAGCTTGCAACGCTGGACAGCTTTATTGTGAAAAACCCACCACCCGGATTTGGCGGGCGTTATTTTATTTTTGTGACACTGACAACATCCTGTGGTGTCACCGGCACCGGTGAAATCTATGCGGCGAGCTTTGCGCCGGAAGTCATCACCGCCATGGCAAATGATATATTTCGGCGTTATCTCGAGGGACAGAGCCCGTTCCAGATTGAAAAATTCTGCCGGCGTGCGCATGGCTCCGGCTTTTCGCATCGCCCGGATCCGTCGCTGCATGGCGTGGTGAGTGGGTTGGAAATGGCCTGCTGGGACATTGTTGGCAAGGCGCTCGACCGACCGGTTTATGACTTGCTTGGCGGTCAGGTACAAGACAGGCTGCGCAGCTATACCTATATTTACCCGGCGGCTGATCAGGATGCCGGGCAATTTTACAATGACCCGCTTGCCAGTGCCGAAGCCGCAGCGGCCTATGTCGAACAAGGCTTTACCGCATTGAAATTCGATCCGGCCGGTCAATATACGGTATTTGACGGGCGCATGCCGGATCTGCCGGCACTGGATCGGTCAGCCGCCTTTTGTGCGGCGATTCGCGACGCCGTCGGCACGAAAGCCGATTTGCTGTTCGGCACGCATGGCCAGTTTACCGCGGCTGGCGCGATCCGCATGGCCGAACGGTTAGCGCCCTATGACCCATTATGGTTTGAAGAGCCAACACCGCCCGATATGCCAGAAGAAATGGCCAAGGTTGCGGCACGCAGCAGCGTTCCCATTGCCACCGGCGAGCGACTATGCACCAAATATGAATTTGCCCGCATATTGCGCTGTGGTGGGGCGGCAATTCTGCAACCAAATCTGGGACGCGCAGGCGGTATTCTGGAAGGCCGGAAAATCGCCGCCATTGCCGAAACCTATTACGCACAGATTGCACCGCATCTGTATTGCGGGCCGGTGGTGGCAGCCGCCAACATCCAGTTGGCAACGGCCATCCCGAATTTCCTGATTCTCGAATCAATCCAGAAAATGGATGGGTTTCACGCCAAATTATTGGAAACACCCTTATGCTGGGAGGATGGCTATATCATTCCGCCGACCAGCCCGGGGCTGGGCGTTGCGTTGAATATGGAGGTTGTTGCCGCCCATCCGTGGGACGGCGATACGCTGCATCTACAGATGGGACAAAACCCCTATGATCCGGTGCGCGATGGCGATTTTGCCGGCGGCTAACGCCCGATAACAGGTCACAACAACAAAAACAGCCGGTAAATTGCTGTTTTAACCCGGCCCTGCCCTATGCAAACACTTGACAGTTCAGCCGCAAAGCGTATATTCCGCCGCACTATCGCGCATTGATCATCGAATAGGCGTATATCGGCATAGATAAGATATACCGCATCGCATGATTGGCAATTGTCGCGAAAGACGAATTACACTGACGACAACGGCATCTACATAAAAGCCAATGGCTGGGGTGCGCCGGGGTCAAACTGTTATGATAAGGAAGATCGCCATGTATGCTTTGGTGAAAACAGGTGGCAAGCAATATCGCGTCGCAAAGGATGACACCATCCTGGTTGAGCGGATTGCCGCAGACGAAGGCGCCGAGGTCATTTTGAATGACATTGTCATGCTGGCCGATGGCGACAAGGTGACGATTGGCACGCCAAAAGTTGAAGGTGCCGCCGTCAGCGCAACAGTCATGCGCCAGACACGTGGCCCGAAAATCATTATTTTCCGCCGCAAGCGTCGTAAAAACCATCGCCGGACACAAGGCCATCGGCAGGATCTGACTCTGCTGAAGATCAATGATATTGCCGAAGATGCGAAAAAGCTGACGCCAGCGAAACCGGCAGCCAAAACGGCAGCCAAAAAAGCTGCGGCGAAAAAGCCAGCCGCAAAGAAAGCGGCAAAGAAAGACTAAATACCACGCCGCGCTGCGGCATGAACAAGATGAAGGGTGTTGAATTATGGCACATAAAAAAGCAGGTGGTAGCTCCAGAAACGGTCGCGATTCGGCTGGTCGTCGTCTTGGTGTGAAAAAATTTGGCGGCGAATCAGTTCTTGCCGGCAACATTATTATGCGCCAGCGTGGCACAAAAGTGCGCCCCGGCGATAATGTGGGTATGGGCAAAGACCATACTCTGTTTGCGCTTATCGAAGGGCAGGTTGCGTTTCGGGAAAAATCGGGCGGCAAAATGTTCGTAAATGTTGTGCCGATGGCAAAGGCCGCCGAATAGGCCTGTTGGGTCTCGCCGTCTGGTGAGATGACCAATCAAGGCAAGATTCAACTGGCCTAAAATATGACACAGGGGAATGACAGTTTTGTTGTTCCCCTCTTGTTTTTTTGGAACAAATGTTTTGCCAGACATACGAACCGCGCAGTCTGAATCGGAAGCACCACAATGAAATTTTTAGACCAAGCCAAGATTTACACGCGTTCCGGCAGTGGTGGGCCGGGCTCGGTGAGTTTCCGGCGCGAAGCGCATGTGCCATTTGGCGGCCCGGACGGTGGTGATGGCGGGCGTGGCGGCGATGTTGTCGCGGTGGCGGTCAACGGCTTAAACACATTAATTGATTACCGCTATCAGCAGCATTTTAAAGCTGATTCGGGTCGTCCGGGTGCCGGCCGTGACCGCAGCGGCGCATCTGGCAAAGATGTCACCCTCCGTCTGCCCATCGGCACGCAGATTCTGGCAGATGATCAGCAGACAGTGTTGGCCGATCTCACCTATGAGGGCCAGACAATCATCCTCGCCAAAGGTGGCATTGGCGGCAAAGGCAATGCCTTTTTCAAATCATCGACAAACCGGGCACCGCGCAAATCGCAACCCGGTGAAGCCGGACAGGAAATGTGGGTGTGGCTGCGGCTGAAGCTGATCGCCGATGCCGGCCTGCTTGGCATGCCAAATGCCGGAAAATCGACATTTTTGAGCGCGGTATCTGCTGCCCGCCCGAAAATTGCTGATTATCCTTTTACCACATTGCATCCCAATCTTGGCGTTGTCGGGGTTGATGGCAAAGAATTTGTCATGGCCGATATCCCCGGACTGATCGAAGGCGCGCATGAAGGCGCCGGTCTTGGTCACCGGTTTTTAGGGCATGTCGAACGCTGCCGGATTTTACTGCATCTTGTCGATGCGACCGGCACCGACCCGGTCGAAGGCTGGCAAATGTTACGGCGGGAATTACAGGCCTATGGCGGCGGCTTGGCTGATAAGCCGGAAATTGTCGGGCTGACCAAACTTGATGCGACACCAGATGATTACGCCGATGAATTGGCCGCGGCACTGCGCCATGCCGGGGCCGAGCATGTCATGGCTTTATCCGCTGTCACCGGCCGTGGCGTGACCGATATGTTGCGGCAATTGATAGCTGTCATTGAGACAAGCCGGGCGAAAGAGGCAGAACTTGAAGAGGCAGAGCCATGGTCGCCATAACCGCACGCAGCGCCCTGCCAGAGGCCCGCCGAATCGTTATCAAGGTTGGATCAGCCTTGTTGGTTGATGAAGCAAAAAACACCATCAACACAGCCTGGCTGGCCGGTATAGCGCGGGATATTTCGCGGTTGAAAGCTGCCGGAAAAGATGTGGTGGTGGTATCAAGTGGGGCCATTGCGTTGGGCAGCCGGCTGTTGAAAATTCATAATAAAACGCTCAGCCTGCAGGAAAAACAGGCAGCGGCGGCGACCGGACAGGTGATTCTGGCGCATGCTTGGATGGATGCGCTCGGCGCCTATAATGTGCAGACAGCGCAAATTCTGCTATCGCCAGATGACACCGAAACCCGCCGCAAACATCTGAATGCACGGGCAACAATGGCGGCGTTGCTGGATCTTGGTGCGGTACCGGTGGTGAATGAAAATGATACCGTTGCCACCGCCGAAATACGCTTTGGCGATAATGACCGGCTGGCAGCACGCGTGGCGGCTATGGTTGGCGCCGAATTGCTGATCCTGTTATCCGATGTTGATGGGCTCTATACAGCCAATCCCACCGATGATGCGGCAGCCACGCATCTGCCGCGAATTGAGCAGATTACTGATGAGATTATGGCAATGGCTGGCACCGCCAATGCGCAATATGCCTCGGGCGGGATGGTGACCAAACTCGAAGCCGCGCGAATCAGCACGGCGGCTGGCTGTCACATGATTATCTGTGATGGCCGTGATCCTGAACCGCTGGCCAGCCTTGAGGCCGGCGCGCGTTGCAGCTGCTTTATGGCAACTGAGTCACCGCATGCGGCGCGCAAACAATGGATTGCCGGCGCGTTGACACCGCGTGGCACAATCTGTGTCGATGCCGGGGCCGCCACCGCCCTGCGCAAGGGAAAATCACTTTTGCCAGCCGGTGTGCTGGCGGTTGACGGGCAATTTGACCGGGGCGATCTGATCGCTGTTACAGACTCGTCCGGCAAAATTATCGGCCATGGATTATCCAGCTATGGCGCCGCAGATGCGGCGAAAATCAAAGGCCATAAAAGCCGTGAAATTGAGACCATGCTGGGGTATCGTGGACGTGATGAAATCATTCACGCTGATAATCTGGTGGTGACCGAAAGCTAGAATAACCGGCAGCCAGAGTAATGGGCAGCCAGAGTAACCGGGGCATGGCGTGCCGGCCTGCCAGACTGGACATAAAATGACACAAACCCATGCAAAAACCGATGCCGCAACAGCCCTGATTGATGGTCTGGTGCGCGCCGCACGCAGCGCCCAGACAGCGCTGGGTAGCAGCAGCTTTGCAACCCGGCAAAAGGCGCTGCACGAGGCTGCCAAAATCATCCGCGCACGAACCAATGATATATTGGCAAGCAATCAAAAAGATCTTGCCGCAGCGGCCCAGTCCGGCCTGACAGAGGCGTTTATTGACAGGCTGACCCTGACCGAATCGCGGATCGAGGAGATGGCTGTTGGGCTCGAAACAATTGCCGCCCAGCCTGATCCCATTGGCGCCGAACTGGCGCGATGGCAACGTCCGAATGGTCTCGACATCACCCGCCAGTCAACGCCTTTGGGGGTGATTGGGGTGATTTATGAATCGCGCCCCAATGTCACTGTTGATGCGGCTGGTCTGTGCGTTCTGGCAGGCAATGCGGTGATTTTACGCGGTGGCAGCGACAGCCAGCATAGCGCCTCTTTGCTTGCCGAGGCCATGGTCGAGGGGCTGCAAGCAGCCGGCCTGCCCGGTGCCGCCGTACAAATTGTCAACACCACAGACCGGGCTGCCGTTGGCGCCATGCTGGCCGCAGTTGGCGGCATTGATGTGATCATCCCGCGCGGTGGCAAATCACTTGTCGAGCGGGTACAGCGCGACGCCCGGGTGCCAGTGTTCGCGCATTTGGAAGGAATCTGTCATCTCTATATCGACAAAGATGCCGATCCTGACAAAGCCAAAGCCATCACATTGAATGCAAAAATGCGCCGTACCGGAATCTGTGGCGCCGCCGAAACCCTGCTTGTGCATCAGCAGGTGGCTGGCGATATGCTGCCGGCGATTGCCGCCGAATTGCAGCAGGCAGGCTGTGTTCTGCGCGGTGACAGTGCCGCCAGACGTCTGGTGCCGGATATGCAGATTGCCGAGGATGATGACTGGCGCACCGAATATCTTGATGCCATTTTGTCGGTACGTGTTGTTGACAGCATCGATATGGCGATCACCCATATCGCCACTTATGGATCCGGCCATACCGAATCTATCATTACCGAAGCAGACGACGCCGCCGAGAATTTTTTGCAGCGTGTCGACAGCGCGATCGTCATGCGCAACGCCTCTACACAATTCGCCGATGGCGGTGAATTTGGTATGGGGGCGGAAATTGGCATTGCCACCGGCAGGTTGCATGCGCGCGGGCCGGTTGGCGCCGCCCAATTGACAAGTTTCAAATATGTTGTGCGCGGTGATGGCCAGATCCGCAGCTAGATATAACCGACATCACCATGCACAGCTTTTTCACAGCCGGACAAAGCTGAAAATCGGTCTTGTTGGCGGCTCATTTAACCCGGCGCATGCCGGTCATATTCATATGAGTCTGCAGGCCTGTTCCAAACTTGGACTGGATCAGGTCTGGTGGCTGGTCAGCCCGCAAAATCCGCTAAAAAGCCCGACCAATATGGCCAGTTTGCCGCATCGCCTTGCCAAAGCCCGCGACATAACCGCACCATACAGCTTTATCCATGTCGTCGCACCGGAAGCCAGCCTGCCAAGCAACTTCACCTATGAAACTGTAAAATATATCAAAAAAACAATGCCATTAGCGCGCCTGACCTGGATTATGGGCGCGGATAATCTGGTGCAGCTGCGACAATGGCAACGCCATAAGCACTTTATATCCCTGCTACCCATTGCCGTAATTGACCGGCCAAGCTATTCTTATCAGGCGATGAGCGCGGGACGGCAACTGTTTAAGCGTCGCTACACGACAGCGCAGCTACGCCACCGACTGCGCGAATCGCGGGTTGATTTGCCAGGCTGGTGTTTTATCGCGGGGCAACGGCATCATGCGTCGGCAACCGCTATTCGACAAGGCCGCGCTGCAAGCCACGCCTCGACGGATGACATATAAAGGCTGGATATTTGAAGGAGACACCCATTTCTAAAGCTCGCACTGCCTGTGATGCAGACCAGATCCTTGAATTAATCACCACCTCATTAGACGATGATAAAGCCGAAAACGTCCTGACCATTCCGTTAAAGGGAAAATCTGCCATGGCCGATTATATGGTTGTGGCGAGTGGCACATCATCGCGCCAGGTCGCCGCTATGGCCGAACATATCGAATTTAAGCTGAAACAGAATAAAGTTGATGTTCTCGGGTTGGAGGGGTTGCGGCAGGCCGACTGGGTGCTGATTGACGCGAATGATGTGATTGTGCATTTGTTCCGGCCTGAAGTCCGCGAATTTTATGGTCTTGAGCGTATGTGGAGCGATGCCACTGCCGAAGAGGTGGTCACCGTCGGCACCGATGGCTGACCGGTCATAGCATCAGCAAACCAGCGACAGGACGCCCGCCATGCAGCTTTTTATTCTCGCCGTTGGCAAAGGCCGCGGCTCCGCCGAAAGCCGGCTGGCTGAAGACTGGATAGGGCGGCTTCCTGACGGCGGACAGATTGTTGAAATTGAGTCAAAATTTCCAGCTGGTGTAAAACGTACCGAGGATGAAGGCGCGCGGCTTTTGCGGGCGCTGCCATCTGCATCGGTGCTGGCCATTCTTGACCCGCGCGGCAAGGATCATTCTTCCGAAGAACTGGCCGCGCTGATCGGCGATTGGCGTGATAGTGGCTATACATCTGCGGCTTTTGCCATTGGTGGCGCCGATGGCCACGCCACAGATATCAGGCAAAAAGCCCAGCGGATTATATCCTTTGGTCGTGCCACTTGGCCACATATGCTGTGCCGGGCGATGCTCGCCGAACAGCTCTATCGGGCCAGCATGATTCTGGCCGGGCACCCCTATCATCGCGGCAATTAGCCATACTGGTTTGCACTATACTTCGCGCTGGCGCATCACTATATATACGCCATGATCACAACAGTAATTGATCCATCAAAAGGGCCGGTGGTGCTCTGTATTATGGACGGGTGGGGACACAGTCCTGACCCGGAGCATAACGCCGTAGCGCGCGCCAGAACACCGGTGTTTGACCAGCTATGGTCGCGCTGCCCACATAGCTTTTTGGCGGCATCGGGCGCCGATGTTGGGCTGCCGGACGGACAGGTTGGCAATTCCGAAGTCGGCCATATGAATATTGGCGCCGGACGGGTTGTGGTACAGGATTTGCCGCGGCTCAATGAAGCCACCAGAAATGGCTCGTTACAGGCACATGCGGCGCTAAAGGAACTGGCCAGCACGCTGCAACACACCGGCGGGACAGCGCATGTTGTCGGCCTGCTCTCGGCTGGCGGGGTACATGCCCATCAGGATCACATTCTGGCCGTCGTCAATGGTCTGGCAGAGGCTGGCAGCACTGTTGTCATTCACGGCTTTACCGATGGCCGTGATGTGTTGCCGCGTGACGCCGGCATAAACCTGCAGAATTTTGTTGCAGACTTGCCGGACAATGCCAGCATCGGCAGCCTCACCGGGCGCTATTTCGGCATGGATCGTGATCACCGCTGGGATCGCACGCAAAAAGCCTATGACGCGATTGCCCGTGGCCGGGCTGAGCATCATGCTGATGACGCCATACAGGCCCTGCAGACTGGCTATGTGCGCGGTGAAAGCGACGAATTTTTATCCGCCACAATCATCGGCGACTATGCCGGCATGCGCGATGGTGATGGGCTGGTGATGATGAATTTTCGGGCAGACCGGGCGCGGCAATTGCTGGATTGTCTGTATCGGCCAGAGGTCACATCCTGTGATACACAACCAATCGCATTATGCCCGGGTCTTGGCATGACCAGCTATTCAGCCGCGCTTGATGGCTTTGTCACACCGCTCTATCCGCCGGTGGAAATTGCCGACACTCTGGGCGATGTTGTTGCCGCTGCTGGCCTGCGTCAGTTGCGGCTTGCCGAGACCGAAAAATACCCGCATGTCACATTTTTCTTTAATGGCGGCGATGAAACCATGCGCGACGGCGAAGAGCGCGCCATGGTGCCGTCACCAAATGTCGCCACCTATGATCAATTGCCGGAAATGAGTGCCGCCGGGGTGCTGGCAAAAGCCGTCGCCAGCCTGCAGGCGAAAGCGCATGATCTGTTGGTGATCAATTTTGCGAACCCGGATATGGTCGGTCATACCGGTGATCTGGATGCGGCTATCGCGGCGGTGGAAACAGTTGATAGCTGTATTGGTGAGCTGGTTGCGGCGGTGCAGGCGGCAGATGGACAAATGCTGCTGACAGCCGATCATGGCAATTGCGAGGTTATGTGGGACAAAAATGCCGACTCGCCGCATACCGCGCACACCACCAACCCGGTACCGCTGATTCTGGTCAATGGCCCGCCCGGCGTGCAGCTCACCGACGGCCGGCTGGCTGATCTGGCACCTAGTTTGCTGGCGATGCTTGGCATTGACCAACCCGCCAGCATGACCGGCCATGCGGTTTTTGCCGGGTTGGCAACGGCGGCAAAATAAGCCGGGTTGAAATTATGGCTTGGGGTTGAAACACGGTCTTTTCACTGGCACCATGAAGCCGTCTTAAAAAAATCTTAATGCGGTGTATGAAGACGGTCACGCCACGCTAAAGGCAGTTATTTTAACACTGTGAAAATTTTAACACTGTGAAATTGTTGACACTGTGAAATGGCGCCCGGGCAAAATGAAAATGAGATCTTTAGAATTTCTGCAGAGGAGCAGCCAATGGCGCAGTTCATAACCCGTTTAGTACCTCATGCGGCCCGGATAAGGCGGGCAGCGGTTCCGTTTATATGCGGGATATTGATTGCTGGCGCATTTTCCATGCCGACACTCACCTCTGCCAATTCGAGCAAAAACGAAGAAATTTACCGGCAGCTTGGTTTATTCGGCGATATTTTCCAGCGTGTCCGCGAGAGCTATGTCGATGAGGTTGATGAAAAGGCGCTGATTGAGGCCGCGATAAATGGCATGCTGACCTCGCTTGATCCGCATTCGTCATTTCTGGACACGGAAAATTTTTCCAATATGCAGGTGCAGACAAAAGGCAAATTTGGTGGGTTGGGCATCGAGATCACCATGGAAAATGGAGTGATCAAAATTGTTTCACCCATCGATGACACACCAGCAGCGAAAGTCGGGCTCCAGCCGGAAGATTATATCGTAGCGGTTGATGGCGAGCCGATTCTTGGCATGGCTTTGTCCGAAGCTGTCGATAAATTACGCGGTAAAGTCGGCTCGGATGTCACCGTTACCATCCAGCGTGAGCAAAATGAACCATTTGATGTAACGGTCACCCGCGACACCATAAAGATCCGCTCTGTCAGGTCAGAAGTGTTTGACGATATTGGCTATTTGCGGATCACGACATTTTCTGAACAGACCAGCCCCGGGCTGAATGACGCGGTAGAAAAAATCTTTACCGAACATGGAGACAAGGTGAAGGGGTTTGTGCTTGATCTGCGCAATAACCCCGGCGGCCTGCTGAATGAGGCCATTGCGGTAACCGATGCATTTTTAGAGGCTGGTGAAATTGTCTCGACACGTGGTCGTGATGCGGAAAATGCCAGCCGGGCCTATGCCAAGCCGGGCGATATTGCCCGCGGCCTGCCACTTGTGGTGCTGATTAATTCTGGTTCTGCCTCGGCATCTGAAATCGTTGCCGGTGCGTTAAAAGATCATCAGCGGGCGGTTTTGCTTGGCACCCGTTCATTTGGTAAAGGATCCGTTCAATCGGTCATTCCGGTGTCTGGAACCGGCGCCATGCGGTTGACGACGGCCCGCTATTACACACCGTCAGGCGTGTCAATTCAGGCCACTGGCATCACCCCCAATATCGAGGTCGCTCTGGCGCGCATTGAAAAGCTGGAAGGCGGCATTACCCGCGAAGAAAATTTAAAGGGCGCACTTGATAGCCCAGATGTTGATAGCCCCGACAGTGCCGAATCAGGCGACAGTGACAAAGCCGACGACAAAGGCGACGCCGACGCGGCACCAGCCGATCAGTCCGAAATTGACTATCAATTGGCCCGCGCACTCGATCTTATTCAAGGCGTTGCCATCTTTACCAAGGATCAGGCCAACCCATGAACCAAACACCATCTTTGCCAACCGCGCCTTATGAGCAGCGCCCATATCGGCCATGTGTTGGCATTTTTCTGCTGAATAATGATGGCCTTGTTTTTGCCGGGCGTCGCATCGACAGCCGCGCCGAAGCCTGGCAAATGCCGCAAGGTGGTATTGACGCCGGAGAAAGCCCGCTGCAGGCCTGTATGCGTGAAATGCGCGAGGAAATCGGCACCAACACGGCAGAGCTGGTAAGCCAGCATGATGATTGGCTCTATTATGATATTCCGCTGCCACTTGCCGACAGGCTCTGGCAGGGCCGGTATAAAGGGCAAAAGCAGAAATGGATGGCGCTGCGCTTTACCGGCGATGATTCAGATATCAATATTGCCACCGAAGAACCTGAATTCTGCGAATGGAAATGGTTATCGCCGCATGATCTTGTCGATCTGGCTGTACCATTTAAGCGCGATGTTTATCAAAATGTATTGGCAGCTTTCGCGCCCTATTTAAAATAAATTTGGGCACAAAAAAGCCGCCACCAAAAGCATCGGTAGCGGCGTTATTGGTCTTTGATCTTTAATTACAGAGCCGCAATTGCGGCGTTTAAAAACGCCGCCTCATCATCGCTCGCCTCGGCCGCCTGTGTTTTCAACTGTGCCGCATCAGCACTGCCAAGGTGAATGGCACGTTCGGCAAGGATCGTCACGCTTTCGCCCGACACATCAGCCAAGCCACCATCGATCATAAACCGGTCGGTGACTTTGCCGTTTTCATGCACTTCGACAACACCACGTGTCAAATCGGCCAATAACGGGGCATGCCGTGGCAGCACCCCGAACAAGCCTTCCACACCAGGCGCGACAACCATTTCGACAGCCTGCTGCGCCATGATACGGATCGGTGTGACCAGTTCTAATTGTGTTGTTTCAGCCATAATTACTGCCTATGTCTTGCTGCCGAATTGCACCAGCATGTTGCGTTATGCAGCTTCCTGCGCCAACTTCTTACCCTTTTCGACGGCTTCTTCAATGGTGCCGACAAGGTAGAAAGCGGCTTCTGGAAGATGGTCATAATCACCTTTCAGGATGCCCTCAAAACCAGAAATGGTATCTTCAAGCCCGACCAGCTTGCCAGGTGAACCGGTGAAGACTTCTGCCACATGGAATGGCTGTGACAAGAAGCGCTGGATTTTGCGCGCACGGGCAACAACCAGTTTGTCTTCTTCCGACAATTCATCCATGCCGAGGATGGCGATAATATCCTGCAGCGACTTATATTGCTGCAAAACTTCCTGCACCTGACGCGCCACATTATAGTGATGCTCACCGACAATACGCGGATCCAACATACGTGATGATGAATCAAGCGGATCCACCGCCGGATAAATGCCAAGCTCGGCAATCTGGCGCGACAACACTGTGGTGGCGTCAAGGTGGGCGAATGATGTGGCCGGCGCCGGATCGGTCAAGTCATCGGCAGGCACATAAATCGCCTGCACCGAAGTGATTGACCCTTTATTGGTTGTGGTGATCCGCTCTTGCAGCGCACCCATATCTGTCGCCAATGTTGGCTGATAACCCACAGCAGACGGGATACGGCCAAGCAGGGCTGACACTTCTGAACCAGCCTGTGTAAAGCGGAAGATATTATCGACGAAGAAAAGCACGTCCTGGCCTTCTTCATCACGGAAATATTCGGCCAGCGTCAAACCGGTCAAAGCCACCCGTGCACGCGCACCCGGAGGCTCATTCATCTGACCATATACAAGCGCGGCTTTTGATCCCGGGCCATCGGTTTTGATAACGCCTGATTCGACCATCTCGTGATACAGATCGTTACCCTCACGTGTGCGCTCGCCAACACCGGCAAACACGGAATAGCCGCCATGCGCTTTCGCCACGTTATTGATCAATTCCATGATCAACACGGTCTTGCCAACACCAGCACCGCCAAACAGGCCGATTTTACCGCCTTTGGCATAAGGTGCCAAAAGATCAACAACCTTAATCCCTGTTACCAGAATCTCGGCTTCGGTTGACTGGTCAACATAGTCCGGGGCAGCGCGGTGAATAGGGTAATGTTTCTTTGATTTCACCGGCTTGCCTTCATCGACCGGCTCGCCGATGACATTCAAGATACGGCCAAGTGTTTCCGGGCCAACAGGCACAGTGATCGGGGCACCGGTATCGGCGGCCTCGGTACCACGCACCAGACCTTCGGTCGCATCCATCGCGATCGTGCGGACAGCTGACTCGCCGAGATGCTGGGCAACTTCAAGCACCAACCGCTGGCCGTTATTGTCTACCTCTAATGCATTTTGAATCGCTGGCAGTTCACCATCAAATTCGACGTCAACAACCGCGCCGATCACCTGACTGATTTTACCAATTCCGTTTTTTGCCATGGTCTTGTTACTCCGGGCTAGAACCGTTTTACTATGGGCATGATTGCCCGATTACGTTTGTCTACTCTTCAAATCCTGTGGCACCGCAATGCTGGCTAGATGGCCTCGGCACCTGAAATAATCTCAATAAGCTCGCTGGTAATATTCGCCTGCCGCGTCCGGTTATAAACCAGCGTCAGACGGTCGATCAATTCGCCAGCATTGCGCGTCGCATTATCCATCGCTGTCATCCGTGCAGCCAGTTCCGCCGCGGATGATTCCAAAAGCGCGCTGTAGATTTGTGTTGATAGATTGCGCGGCAATAGACTGGCCAGCAATTCATCTTCTTCAGGCTCATATTCGTAGCTGACCGCGGCGGCATCATTATCCGCAGCATCGCTTTCATCAACTTCAGCCGGAATCAGCCGGGTGAGGGTGATTTCCTGTGTGATGGCATTTTTAAACTTGTTAAAAATCAGCGTGCAGACATCAAATTCGCCAGCTTCAAATTTGCTGCGAATGGTGTCGGCTATGCTGGCGGCATCGTCATAATTGACCGACGTGCCCTGCAAGCCTTCATGCTGGTCAATATACATATCGCCAAATTCACGACGCAGCGCATCAGCAGATTTACGACCGACCATCAACAGCTTAACTGTTTTATTTTCGGCTTTCAGACGGGCCACTTCAGCGCGTGTCTGGCGGGTAATGCTGCCATTAAAACCACCGCACAAACCACGGTCGGCTGACATAATGACCAGCAGATGTGTCTGGTCTTTGCCATTACCGACAAGCAATTGCGGGGCTGATGAAGGATCAGCCTTGCTGGCAAGGTTGCCAATCACCTGCCGCATCCGGGTCGAATAGGGACGACCCGATTCAGCAGCATCCTGTGCCCGCCGCAATTTTGCCGCCGCCACCATTTTCATGGCAGCGGTGATTTTCTGCGTGGACTTGACGCTGTTGATGCGCGTCTTCAGATCCTTCAAATTTGCCATTTACCGAACTCCAATAGACGATGTGAAAACGTCTTCGCCCTATCCCAGCGGCTTATGAAAAGCTCTTGGCAAATGCCGCAATGGCCTTACCTAGTTTTTCTTCAGTTTTGTCAGACAACGCTTTTTCGTCACGAATGGTGTCAAGCAGCGCTTGCTCGGAACTGCGCAGATGATCCAGAAGACCCATCTCAAACCGACCAATATCGCTGACCGCAATCGCGTCAAGATAGCCTTTCACACCGGCAAAAATCACCGCCACCTGTTCTTCAACAAGCATCGGGCTATATTGTGGCTGCTTCAACAGCTCGGTCAGACGCTCACCACGTGCAAGCAAAGCGCGTGTCGATGCATCCATGTCCGATGCAAACTGCGCAAACGCCGCCATCTCACGATATTGCGCCAGTTCCAGCTTAATGGTACCGGCAACCTGTTTCATCGCTTTGATCTGCGCGGCGGAACCAACACGGCTCACCGACAGACCCACATTCACCGCCGGACGGATGCCTTTGTAGAACAATTCTGTTTCAAGGAAGATCTGTCCATCGGTGATTGAAATCACATTTGTCGGGATAAAGGCCGACACGTCACCGCCCTGGGTTTCAATCACCGGCAACGCTGTCAATGAACCAGAACCGTTATCAGCGTTCAGTTTCGCCGCACGCTCAAGAAGCCGCGAGTGCAGATAGAAAACGTCACCCGGATAGGCTTCGCGTCCCGGCGGGCGACGCAGCAACAAGCTCATCTGGCGATAGGCAACGGCCTGTTTCGACAGATCATCATATACCACCAGCGCATGCATGCCATTATCGCGGAAATATTCGCCCATGGCACAGGCTGTATAAGGTGCCAGAAACTGCATCGGCGCCGGATCAGATGCTGTCGCGGCAACAACGATTGAATATTCCATGGCGCCCTGCTCTTCGAGCGAGCGTACGATTTGTGCCACTGTTGACCGCTTCTGGCCAACCGCAACATAGATACAGAACAGCTTTTTCGCGTCATCCTTGCCAGCCGCTTCATTCACCGGCTTCTGGTTGATAAACGCATCAATCGCAATGGCTGTCTTACCGGTTTGGCGGTCACCAATGATCAACTCACGCTGGCCCCGGCCAACCGGGATCAGACTGTCGATCGCTTTTAGACCCGTCTGCATTGGCTCATGCACGGATTGGCGTGGCATAATGCCGGGGGCTTTGACCTCAACCCGGCTGCGCTTGACATTTTTCAACGGGCCTTTGCCGTCAATCGGGTTGCCAAGGGCGTCGACAACGCGTCCCAGCAATCCCTTGCCGATGGGCGTATCCACAATTGACGCGGTACGGCGTACAACATCGCCTTCACGAATTGACCGGTCATCGCCAAAAATAACGATACCCACATTGTCGGCTTCAAGGTTCAGGGCCATGCCCTTCACACCGCTTTCAAATTCGACCATTTCACCAGCTTGCACTTCGTCAAGCCCGTGGACGCGGGCAATACCGTCACCTACTGACAGCACCCGACCAACTTCGGCGATTTCTGCTTCACTACCGAAATTGGCAATTTGTTCCTTGAGGATCGCTGAAATTTCAGCCGCACGAATATCCATCACGCAACACCCTTCATGGCCGTTTCCAGCCGGCTAAGTTTGGTTTTGATTGAGGTATCAATCATACGAGATCCAATGCGCACAACAAGCCCGCCGATCAAAGACGGGTCTACACGCATTGAAAGTGACAATTTGTCGCTACCAGCAAGCCGGGCGACAGTTTTTTCTACAGATGCCTTGCGGCTGTCATCAAGCGGCACAGCCGAGATGACCTCTGCAGAGATTTGGCCGCGCCGCCGGGCATGCTCTTCTAAAAATGCCCGAATGACGCGAAGCAGCGCGCTTAAACGACCATTTGCCGCAAGCGTACCAACGAATTTAACAGTCAGCGCGTCAGCCCCGGCTTTTTCCAGAATAGCGGTTACCGCAGATTGCTGCTCATGGCGCGATAAGATAGGGGAGTCAACCAGCTTTTTCAGCTCTTGATGCTCGGCAACCAGACCGGCCATTGCGGTCAGATCCGCATGAATAGCATCAATTTTTTTGCTTTCAACCGCCAACGCATAAAGCGCGCCAGCATAACGTCCTGCAAGACCTGTAGCGCCTGAACTCACTGACTTAACCTCGCTCTGAAAAACCCATATTTGTGGCTGCACGGCTCAGCCCGACGCTTGGTGCGCGCCTGCTTGCTGTGACGATATGGGTGCTATCATAGCCATGGCCGAAAGGCAAGCAGTCAGACACCGAAAATTTGACCTTTTCGTGATGATTCAGGTTCGCGATGATTCGGGCACCGCATCTATCCGGAAAAACCGCATGATCATTGATCAGCTAGAGAAAACTATAGGGATCAACGTCAATATGCAGCCGCACCTGCGCTGGCAGTTTCACCGCACCAATCCAGCCACGTAAAATGCTCTGCAAATCAACGGTTTTGTCGGCGCGTAGCAAAAATCTGGCACGGTGCCGCCCCTTCAGATAAGCCAGTGGCGCCAGCGCCGGGCCAAAACAGTCGACATTGGCAAATTCTGGCCGGCAGGCCGCCAGCAGCCGCATCGCCTCATGCAGCTTGTCTTCGCGTGGCGCGGATAAAATCACCGCTGCCAGCTGGGCAAAGGGTGGCATGCCAGCTTGCGCCCGCGCTGCCGCCTCGCGTGCCAGAAATTGATCACGATCACCGCTCAGCAAACTGGTCAGAACCGGGTTATCAGGCTCGAGAGTTTGCAGCAACGCAGCACCGGGACGCGATTCGCGCCCGGCCCGGCCAGCCACTTGCGACAACATCTGAAAGGTGCGCTCACTCGCCCGCAAATCGCCACCAGCAAGCCCCAGATCAGCGTCAACCACACCGACAAGCGTCAAATTCGGAAAATGATGCCCCTTTGCCGCCATTTGTGTGCCGACAATAATATCAACCTCGCCAGCCTGAACCGACTCGATAAAACTCTCTGCGGCTTTTGGCGTGCCAACCGTATCGCTGGACAACACCGCAAATCTGGCGTCGGGAAACCGCCACAACACTTCTTCAGCAAGCCGTTCAACGCCGGGGCCGCAAGCCTGCATGCTGTCGGTCTCGCCACATTGCGCACAATCGGCACGCGGCCGCGTCTCATGGCCACAATGATGGCACCGCATGCGGCCAGCCAGCCGATGCGCCACCATCCAGCTATCACAATGCGGGCAGGTCACTTTCGCACCGCAGGCCCCACACAGCGTCAGTGGCGCATAGCCACGACGATTCAAAAACAACAGCGTTTGTTCGCCATCCTGCAAGCGTTTTGCCATCGCATCGACCAACGGCGGCGCCAGCCAGCGACCCCGTTCCGGCGGCGTTTTGCGCAGATCAATGGCGCTCACCTGCGGCAGGCTCGCCCCATGCACACGCTCTGGCAGTGGCAGGTGACGATAGCGCTGCGCTTTGCCAGTGCCACCGGCATTCACCCAGCTTTCAAGTGAGGGCGTGGCGCTGGCCAGAATAATCGGGCAATTTTCGATCCGCGCCCGCAACACCGCCATATCACGCGCCTGATAAATCACCTGATCTTCCTGTTTGAAGGCATGTTCATGTTCTTCATCAACAATGATCAGCCCCAGATTCTGAAACGGCAGAAACAGGGCTGACCGTGCGCCAACAACCACCGACAGCTGGCCGGTCAGGGCAAATCGCCAGGCGCGGCGTTTTTGGGCGGCGGACACATCTGAATGCCATTCAACCGGCGACACCCCAAAACGCGCCGCAAACCGGCTGCGCCAGGCGGCTGACAAGGCGATTTCCGGCAGCAGAATCAGCACCTGTTGGCCAGCTTGTACGGCTGTTTTAACAGCTTCAAAATAGACTTCCGTTTTGCCCGAGCCGGTGACCCCGTCAAGCAATGTTGTGGCAAATCCCTGGCCGATCATCGCCGACAGATCAGCTGCCGCAGCGGCCTGTGTCGCGGTCAGCGTCAAGCCGGGCAAGTCACATCGTGGCACGGCTGGCGGCTGATCTTGCGCCACGTGATCGACGCCTAGCAGCCCTTGCGCCGCCATAGCGGCGATCACCGCCGGGCTGGCATCTGCGGCAACGGACAAATCCTTTGCCGTCAGATGCGCGCCATCCGCTAATGCCCCTAAAACACGTTGCCGGGCTGGCGTCATACGATGCTTGGCCGGCAGGCTTTCCGGCCGGAAAAAACGTTTCTGCAATGCGGCTGGCGCCAGCGCCGCTGGCTGGCTCAGAATCATCTTGGCGACAGCCCCAAGCGGCGACAATGTCCAATCGGCAAAACGCTGCATGAACGGTATCAGCGCGGCTGGCAATGCCGGCACGTCAGACACGTCTTCGAGACAACGTAATTTTTCCACGGCCACATCGCCGGAACCGGGCCCCAGCACAATTCCCGGCAAACGGCGATTGCCAAACGGCACCATCACCACACTGCCGGCAACCACCGAAAGATGCTCAGCAACAATATAGTCAAAACATCCGGCCACCGGCGTCGCAACGACGACCGAAACAATTTCCGCCGAGACAATATCCGGCCGGCGCACAGGCCCGGGCGATGATGCCGTTGACGACGATGATGATGGGGGCAAGGACGAGGACATGGCGCTGGTGGCAATCTCTTTCGCAGGTCAGTTGCAGGGCCGCATGACATCCCGGCGGGACATAACAACGGGTATCAAGGATATGGATTTGCGTGACCGGTTACGATATGGTGAAAACGATCACATCTGCAAAGCACAATTAAAAAAGTGCATGCAGCCATCTGTCCATAGCAGGATTATAAATTATGAAAATTTTTCTGGATAGCGCTGATATTGACGAAATCACCGCGCTCAGCGACACCGGCTTTATCGACGGCATCACCACCAACCCCTCATTGATTGCCAAGTCAGGCCATAAAATTGAGCATCGAATCGCCGAAATCTGTGCTGTGATTGATGGGCCGGTAAGCGCCGAGGTCACCGCCACTGATTATGAAACAATGCTTGCTGAAGGCCGGAAACTGGCGGCGATTGCGCCAAATGTTACGGTGAAAGTGCCATTGACAAGAGCCGGATTGCAGACCTGTCGCACGCTCAGCGACGCCGGCACAAAAGTCAATGTAACGCTGTGTTTCACATCCGGTCAGGCGTTGCTTGCGGCAAAAGCCGGCGCCAGCTTTATTTCGCCTTTTGTTGGCCGGCTTGATGATATCGGCCAGGACGGCATGGGGCTGATCGAGGAGATTTGCAGCATTTATGCAAATTATGATTACGCAACCGAAATATTGGTTGCCTCGGTGCGCAGCACCCAACATGTTGTCGATGCGGCGCTGGTCGGGGCAGATGTCGTCACCCTGCCGCCGAAAATTCTGACAGCTTTATATCAGCACCCGCTAACCGATAGCGGGCTTGATGCGTTTTTACAGGATTGGGCGAAGACCGGGCAATCTATTCTATAGACCGGCTATTCAATAGACCGGCTATTCAATAGACCGGCTGTTGGCATAACGAACCGCATCACACAATAGCGCCCAGAGGTGGAAACCGGGTATGGCAAAAGATAAATCACCATTTTCACAGCAAGATGTGGTGGCTTATATCACCGCGCATCCGGACTGTCTGGCACATCATCCGGAGCTGCTTGCACAATGTCTGGCGGCGGCTAAATCTGTCGATGCTGACACCCATCCGGGCCAGTTAAGTCCGGGCCAGTTTAAACCTGATATGGTAAATCCGGATATTTCAGACCCGGATATGGCAAATATCGTTGATTTGAGTCCGGCTCTGGCCGCGCGCGCGCGTGATGAGGCCAGACGTCTTGGTCTGGCGCACAAATCGCTGTTGCATGTCGCCGCCGAGAATATGGTGAGCTGGAAACGGCTTCATCATGCGACCTTGGCGCTTTTGGCGAGCACCGATCTGGCCGGGTTATGCCATGTCATCTCTGCCGAATTTCCAACGATTTTCGATCTACAGAAATCGCTGTTGATCATCGAGTCGGAAACCAGCCTGGCCGGCATCGTGGCGGCCGGGCTTGACGTCCAGCCAGCCGCGCGAATCACCGCCGCACTACAGGGCCGCACCATATATTTAGGCGCGCCAAATGATGCCGGCACCACTTTGTTGGGCCAGCCTGCCGCCAGCATCGCATTGATCCGTTTGCCAGACCGCTTGCCAGCACCGGTTTCAAACTGTGTGTTACTGCTTGCCGGCAACCACCCGACAAGTTTTCAACCTGATCTGGGCAGTGATTTACTGGTCTTGCTGGCTGAAATGATTGGTGTGACCTTGGCAGCACGGCTTGAATCTCTGGTTGAATTGCGATGATTGATGCGACGCATCGCACGGCCTGGCTGAACTGGCTGTCGACGGAAAAGCGTTATGGTGACAATACGCTGGATGCGTACCGCCGTGACCTTGACGATTTTTCTGCCTTTGCCAGCACCGCGCCGACCGCCTCTGCGATGATCGACCGGCAGCTGTTCCGCGGCTGGCTGGCAAGCATGGCGGCGCGACAATTGGCACGCACGACGATTGCGCGGCGGGTCGCGTCTTTGCGCAGCTTTTTCCGCTTTTGTGGCCGTCGGCAACTGCTTGATGTGCCTGATCTGAGCTGGCTTCGGGCGCCGCAACCAGCCCGTTCGGTACCAAAATCACTATCCGCAGATGACGCCAGATCATTACTTGAGGCTATTTTTGAACGGCGTGGCGCTGACTGGGTCAAACAACGTGATTTTGCCGTTTTAATGCTGCTTTATGGTGCCGGGTTGCGTATTTCCGAGGCGCTTGCATTGCGCCGCGCTGACGCCCCGCTTGGCGACTGGCTGAGCGTCTTTGGCAAGGGCGGCAAGACCCGTGAGGTGCCGGTGCTGCGTGCCGCCGCCGAGGCGGTTGATGATTATCTGGCGGTATGTCCGTTCGATGCTGGCACCGCCGGGCCGCTATTTGTCAGCAGCCGCGGCGCCGCGCTTGGGCCGCGCGCGGTGCAACGTCTTGTCGAAGATTTGCGGGCCAGTCTCGATCTGCCGGCGCATGTGACGCCGCATGCACTCAGACACGCCTTTGCCACGCATCTGCTTGGCAATGGTGGCGATCTGCGCGCCATTCAGGAATTGCTTGGACATGCCAGCCTGTCAACAACCCAGCGTTATACCGAGGTTGATGAAGGCCATCTTATCCGGCTGCACCGCGATACCCATCCCCGGGCCCGACGCTAGCTATATCTGCCCGGGGCCCGCTACATATGAATAGCACGACCATCGACAGCCAATGCGGCTTCTTTCACCGCCTCATTCAATGTCGGATGACCATGACAGGTGCGGGCAATATCTTCGGCCGACGCGCCAAACGCCATGGCGGTGGCGCATTCGTGAATCACCGTGCCTGCCTCATGCCCGATGATATGCACACCAAGCACTTTGTCGGTCTGGCTGCATGCCAGAATTTTAACAAAACCATCACTGTGACCCTGGGCACGGGCGCGGCTATTGGCGGCAAATGGGAACACGCCTTTTTTATAGTCGGTCTTTGCCGCTTTCAGCGCCTCTTCACTTTGCCCCAGCGTGGCAATCTCCGGTGCCGTATAGACAATGCCGGGCACCAGCGCGTAATCCACATGCCCCGGCTGGCCAGCCATCATTTCCACTGCCGCCACCGCATCTTCTTCGGCTTTATGCGCCAGCATCGGCCCGTCAATCACATCGCCAATGGCAAACACATCATCAAGGCTTGTCTCAAACCGCGAATCAACCGCGATACGGCCACGCTCCGTCAG
>ERZ802831.275-NODE-275-length-26947-cov-13.953_pt1 | contig 26947 bp, 28 predicted proteins | sample MGYA00345655_ERZ802831 | MGnify/ENA primary metagenome ERZ802831 (study PRJEB30503, sample SAMEA104212376) | marine metagenome | biome: Westerlies Biome; feature: [SRF] surface water layer (ENVO:00010504) within the epipelagic zone...; material: water...
TTATAAAAAAAATCACAGACACAAAAGAAAAAGGGGAAACAGTTGGTAGTCAAAATATTGAAAAAATAACAACAATAAATGGTATTCGGTTTGAACTTTCAAATGGTTCATGGGGACTGGTCAGGGCCTCTTCCAATAAACCATCTTTGGTCATTGTTATTGAAAGCTTTGAGTCTAATAATGAAGTTGAGTTAATCTTTAATTATATAAATGCACTTCTCGATCAGACAGGTAAGGTTGGTGAATATGATCAGAAATTAACTGGTTAATGATAACCATTCCAGATAGAACCGAATCGACATAAACAAGATAAATATTCCAAAGAGAAGATTTAACTTACTTTTAGATAAATAGTGAGCAAACCTAACTCCAATCGGTGCGCCAATTATTGTAATAGGTGTAATTAATATAAGTCCTACAAGGCTTACATAGCCAAAGGATAATGGCAAATCGACATTGTTTTGTAAGCCAGCAATCATAAATCCTATTGTTCCAGGTACAGCAACAATAGTTCCAATTCCAGCTGCTGTTCCGATCGCTTTATGTATTTCAAAATTATATAGTTTAAGTATAGGGATACTTATTGACCCGCCACCTACTCCAATGATCACTGAAAGAAATCCAATAACTGAACCGAATCCATGACCAGTCATATTTTTAGGAAAAGAAGACGATAATCTCCATTTATCTTGCCAGAAAAAAAACTGCGCAGCGACAAACAGTAATATTATTGAGTAAATCAAAATTAGTGTGCTTCCCTCTAGATAAGACACTGCAATAGAGCCACAAGTAACACCCACAATTATTGAAACAAATATAAACTTTAAGAAATCTATATTTACGGAATTCTTCCTAGCATGGCTTACTGCAGAAATAATTGATATTGGGACGATATTTGCAAGTGATGTTCCAACTGCTAAGTGCATTCTTATACTTTCATCTACCTCAGCTAGAGTAAAAATATAGTACAGAGCAGGCACTACGACGACGCCTCCTCCAATGCCAAAAAGACCTGCTATAAAACCAGCAAAAATGCCTGTACCGATCAATAAAGAAATAGAAAAGAGCAAGTCGCCTGAAGCGACATTGCTAAAAATTGTACTGAACACTTAACTAATATTAGTTTTTACCAGACGGCAACTCATTGAAAGGCAGTTTTTTATCTGACCTTTCATCCTGCGGCAAACCTAAAACTCTTTCTGCAATAATATTTCTTAAAACCTCATCGGTACCACCAGCAATTCTCATGGCAGCAGAGAAAAAATAACCATTTTGGAATAAGTTTTTAAGAATTGGATTTTGATCTTGGTGAACCATGCCTGACATGTCCATTAAATCCAGAGCATAAGAAGATACATCTTGCATTTTCGATGCTGTGACCAGTTTACTTATTGAGAGCTCTGGTCCTGGCGTTTGACCTTTTGATAAAGCAGTCATGCTTCTGTATTTAGTATATTGCAAACCGCGCGATTGGATATACCAGTCCGCCATTTTTTGTCTTACTTCACTGTTTTTTACAGCAAGGCCATCTTCAACTTCAATTTCTTTAGAGGCTTCAAAAATTTGATCAAAGTCTAAGCCTGGAGGATCCCCTACTGCTAATCTTTCATTCATCAGAGTAGTAAGTGATACTTTCCACCCGTCACCCTCTGCGCCAATTCTTTGACTGTCAGGTATACGAACGTCATTAAAGAAAACTTCATTGAAATTAGCTGAACCAGAAATTTGCTTAATAGGCTTAGCTTCAATTCCTGGTGTTTTCATATCAACATAAAAATAAGTAAGTCCCTTATGTTTTAAGGCAGTGGGGTCAGATCGTGCTACAATCATTCCGTAATCGGCAAAATGAGCTCCTGAAGTCCAAACCTTTTGACCATTTAATACCCATTCATCACCATCTTTTTCTGCCTTCATTCTTATACCAGCTAAATCTGATCCTGCTGACGGTTCAGAAAATAATTGGCACCAAATTTCTTCGCCTGTAATCATTTTCGGTAGAAATCTTTTTTTATCTTCATCTTTGCCCCAAGCCATCATGGTTGGCCCAAGCATGCCTATTCCAATTTCAAAATATCCTGAGTGAACAAAATAGTCGTGTTCTTCTTGAGCGTATATAACTTGCTCTATAGGCGTTCCTCCGTAACCTCCGAATTCCTTTGGCCATAGAATAGCAGCAAATCCAGCATCAGCTTTTTTTCTTTGCCATTCTTTAGCATTGTCTAGCGCTACCTTTGCAGCATCTTCACCTTTTACAGTTTCTGGTGCTCCAGCGCTTGAAATAGAAGATCCTGAGTCGCCCTTTGGCTTTGAAGCTAGAGTAGATCTTTTTTCTGCATTTGCTTCTAGAAAAGATCTTACTTTTTTTCTAAATTCAGCTTCTTGAGGTGTGTCGTTAAAATCCATTTTTAAACTATATTCCTTTTTTCAAGATTTGAAATTAAATTTTCTTTCCACTGACGAATACTGCCAATATTTAAAGAAAGTAGTTTGGATCTACGATAAAACAAGTGGCAGTCATATTCCCAAGTAAAACCAACACCTCCATGTATTTGAATATTTTCCTGAGACGCGTAATTGTAAGCTTCTGAGGCACTCACCCTTGCACCAGCAGCAGCAATTGGCAATTCATTTGAATCTGTGCTTAGTGCCCAGGCACCATAATAAGCATTAGATCTTGCTAATTCAATTTTGACATACATGTCCGCCATCTTATGCTTTAAAGCTTGAAACGCACCTATCTGCTTTCCAAAAGCGAATCGCTCAAGTGAATATTTTTTTGCTTCATCAAGTGAGACTTGTGCCCCACCCACTTGCTCGAAAGAAAATAAAACAGCTGCTCTATTAAAAATATTATCAATCATCTCCCAACCACTTCCTTCATCACCGAGACTTTCACATGCAACATTTTTCAAATCTACTGTGCAAGCAGGTCTCGTGGGATCGATGGTGTCTAAGTTTGAAATATTTACACCTGGGTCGTTTCTATCAATAATAAAAAGTGAGAGAGAATTATAATTTGAATTACTATCAGAATTTGCTGCAACAATGATATAGTCTGCTGACTCTCCATCAGAAACGGGATTTTTAGATCCATTTAATTTGCCTGAAGTGAGTGATGTCTTAATATTGTTAGGTTTTGGTTTCCCATTAGTTTCTGATAAAGCGAATGTTCCAATTTTTTCACCAGATGCAATGAGTGGTAAATATTTTTTCTTTTGTTCGTCCGTACCATAAGATTTTAAAAATTCAGCAAAGATATATATCGAAGAAGAAAATGGTGTGGGCGCAAGAGCTCTGCCTAGCTCTTCAGCTATTACACATAATTCCAACATACCTAGACCAAGTCCTCCATATTCTTCAGGTATTGCAGTACCAGTCCAACCTAATTCAGAAATTTGAGACCAAAGATCAGCATCATAGTTTTTCTGATTATCTTCTAGAATACTTCTTACAGACTTACGGTCGCATTTATCTTGTAAAAACTTTCTAGCTTGATCGCGCAAAAGCTTTTGATCATCTGAAAAGTCAAAGTTCATGGTAATTATTCTTTAGGAGGATTGTCTTCTTCAATGTCAGATGTAACTTCAGGCAACTCTTCAACATTAATAACTTCATTTTCATTGTTATCTTCTAGCTGATCACTCGCAGCAAAACTTTCTTCTTCAGAAGGTTGGTTTTCCTCAATTGGATCAACAGTAGTTTGATCAGTTGTTTCCTCGTGAGCTGTTTCAATACTTTCCGTAATTGGAGATTCAACTTCTGATGTATCTAATACATCCTGAGTCTCATTAAGATCTGGGGTTTCATTTATACCCGCTGAACTCAAAGGTGAGGCCTCATCATCACTTACCGTATCTTCAATTGGCTTAGCTCTCGTTTCAACTCTAGGCGATCTTGCTGTAAATTTGCGTGTTGCAGACTTTTCCATTTCTGATTTGGACAATCCGCCTTGATACATCTGTCTAAACGTATCATTATCCACTTCCTCTAATTCCTCTTCTTCTTCATAATCTGGAATTTGTCTTAGCTTAGAAACAATACTTTCTTTTAGCTCTTCGGCTGTAATCTTAGATTCACTGATTTCTCTGAGCGCTATTACAGGCTTCTTGTCGTTTTCAGGGTCAACAGCGGGAGTAGCTCCTCTACCCAATTGAACTGCTCTTTCTTTAGCAAGAATAACCAAATCATACTGATTATTAATAAGTTTTATGCAATCCTCAACGGTAATACGAGCCATATAATTATTTGAAATTGAAGTTGCTTTTTATTGTAATATATAAATAAATCAAGCTTTATATGATTAAAAAAGAAACACGTGTAGATAGTCCATGCGTCAAAATATGTAAGTATAATGAGGCTTTTATGGACGGCAAGGTCTGTATTGGGTGCTTTAGAGAGCAGTTTGAAATCACTAATTGGCTAAGAATGTCCGATGAAGAAAAAGCCTTAGCACTAAAAGATGCTAATGAAAGAAGAGAGGAATTTAAGAAATTTGATGCTTGATATTAGTTGGACTTGTAAAGCGACATGGAAGACTGCAAGCTATAATACTTTGTGGTGTCTTCTTGGATGCAGTATTGGAGACTTTGGCACAATATTTTATTTTCAAATGATAGATCATTCCTTGTCAATTTATCTTGTGATGCTAATTGCCATATTCAACGGACTTGTAACAAGTATTTTGCTAGAGACTTTTATTTTGATGAAAAGTTTTCCATTTTCTGAAGCTTTGAATATCGCTTTTAAAATGAGCTTCATTAGCATGGTAGCAATGGAGATTTCAATGAATTTAACAGATCTTATTTTTGCAGGAGGTGTATTAACCATTACTATTATACCTTTCATGCTCTTAGCAGGGTTTGTCACCCCGCTGCCCTATAATTACTATAGGCTTAAAAAATATAATGAATCATGTCACTGAGTAAATGTTAGAAAAAGAATTTGAAGTAGAATCTAAAAAGATAGTTACATATAGGAAAGAAAATCCTGGTGCAGATAAATTTTACTTTTCTCATGCAAATGGATTTAGTGGCAAAGTCTACAATAAACTATTATCAAACATTAGTGATAGTTACGAAGTAATAACTTATGATATGCGGGGTCATGGAAATACAACCCTAAAAGCTGATCCAAGCAAATTAAAATCTTGGTACACTTTTAAAAACGACCTAATAGAACTTATCAAAATGGAAAATAAACCTGTTGTGCTTTCAGGTCATTCAATGGGTGGAACAGCAAGTTTGCTTGTGGCTTTGTCTAATCCTGATCTTGTGAGTAAGTTAATACTTGTTGATCCAGTAATGTTACCTTTGAGATATATTTTAACTTATAAGTTTTTACAATTTACTGGCCTTTCTCATTTAGTGAATCCACTAGCAAAAAATGCATCTATAAGAAGAAATGGATGGTCAAGTAAAGATGATGCTTTTCAATATTTCTCAAAAAAAAATTTATTTAAACATATTGATGAACAAATTATCAGAGATTATGTTGAATATTGTACCTATACTGACCAAAACAATGAGCTCAAACTTAAATGCGAACCGAGCTGGGAGTCAGCTTGCTTCAAGTTGACATCACATGAAGTTTGGTTTGATCTAAAAAGAATAAACATACCTTTAAAAATAATTCTCACTCCTAATAGTGTGGTCTGCAATAAGCTGAGTCAGAAGAGAATTAAGAAATATAACCCTCAAACGGAAATATGCTTTATTAAAGACACAAGTCACATGCTTCCTTTGGAGAAAACAACTGAAGTATCAAGAGAAATCAATAATTTTCTGTAAATTAACTATATCTATTATCTGAATGCCAAATCAGTTAAAATAATAGAATGGATAATTTTTTAGACTTAGTTTCATCAGTTTGGTCACAAGGAGTGTTTGGAATAGATTTCAATAATGTACTAATCGGTATTCTAATTCTTATACTTTTTGTCTTATTCAGATCTTTATTTTCAAAGATTGTTGTTGGTAGATTGAAAGCTATTGTAAAAAAATCTTCAACTCAAATTGATGACGAGGTTTTAGAAGCCTTTGATGGTCCACTGAGATTTTTTCCAATCGTAATCGGGGTATACATCAGCACTCAATATTTAAATTTAAACAGTACACTTGAAATAATTGCCGCAAATCTAAATACATCACTCATAACAATTCAAATATTCTGGTTCCTTTATAAAGTAATTGATCCTTTTTCTTTTTTTATTCATAAATTTGGTGAACTGTTAACGTATGATTTAATTGATTGGGGTGTAAGGATACTTAAATTCTTTATCTTTATTATTGGAGGTGCGGCAGTACTTGAAATATGGGGTATTAAGGTTGGACCCATATTGGCTGGTCTTGGATTATTAAGTGTTGCTGTTGCTTTAGGTGCTCAAGATTTATTTAAAAACTTAATTTCAGGTATACTGATACTTCTTGAAAAAAGATTTCAAAACGGTGATTGGATAAAAGTTGAAAATATAGTTGAAGGCACTGTAGAAAAAATTGGATTTCGCTCAACGCTAGTAAGAAGATTTGACTCCTCGCCGGTAATGGTCCCAAACTTTAATTTTGCCGAAAATGCCGTAACAAACTTTAGTAATATGAAAAGTCGCCGAATTTATTGGACCATTGGTTTAGAATATCGAACAACACATGATCAGTTAAGAAAAATAAGAGACGAGATTGAAAAATATTTAACGGATAATGGAAATTTTGTTAAATCTACGGAACAACCATTGTTTGTTAGAATAGAAAAATTCTCTGATAGCTCTATTGATTTGTTGGTTTATTGTTTTGCTACCACTACAAATTGGGGAGAATGGTTAGAGATAAAAGAAAACTTAGCTTTCGAGATTAAAGGTATTGTTGAGAAGAATGATGCTGGCTTTGCTTTCCCTTCTCAATCTATATATATAGAAAAAGGATCAACCTAAAAAGACTCCTTTTGAAAAAGCTCTTTTTGATTAAGGGTGTCTTGTGCACAGTAGTTTTTAATCATTCGCATTGAATTAGACTCTTTCTTTTTAATAATATCTTTTAGAAAATCTAAATGAACTGCTTCACTATCACCATATAAATTTAATTTTCCACGTCTGTTTAAGCCCTCTGAGGAAATTTTTACTATTTGTTCTGCTAAATCCCATCCTTCAATATTATTAATAGTTGAGTTGAGACCATTCTTTAAAACGTCTGCTCTAAAATTCATTAAATCGGCGTAATCGAGCTGACTGGTGATGCTCAAAGCCTCCTCAAGAGCAGTCTCATCATAAAGTATGCCTGTCCAAAAAGCTGGTAATGCACATAGTGTTTTGTACCCACCTGCGTCAGCTCCTCTCATTTCAATAAATGTTTTTAATCTTACTTCAGTGAATATGGTAGAAATATGATCAGCCCAATCTTTAATTGTAATTTGATCTTTGGAAAATTCGTTATGCTTACCCTCAATTAAGTCTGCGAATGAATAATCTGTGCATCTTATATAATTACCATCTCTTATAAGGGCATAAACAGGAATATCTAAAGCAAAGTCTACATACTTTTCAAAACTCATGTTTGGCTCAGTAAGAAATTTAGGTATGCCCGTCCGATCCGCATCTGTTCTTGTCCACACATGTCCTCTATAACTTTCAAATCCAGATGGTTGATTATTTTTAAATGGTGAGTTAGCAAATAAGCCTGTCACTAATGGTTGAAGTACAGATGAAACATTGATTTTTTTTCCCATATCTTCTTCTGAAGTAAAATCAAAATTAGCTTGCACTGTTGCAGATTGATACATCATCTCTAAACCCAATCCACCGAGCGACCTCATATAGGGAGTCATAATTTCTGCATATCTTTTTTTGGGAACCATTGGTATTTCCTCAAGAGTACCTATGGGTAAGAAGCCAATTCCTAAAAATCCAATATTATATTTTTTTTCTAATTTTTTAGTTAAATCCAGATGACTGTTGATTTCACTACATGTTTCATGAACTGATTTAAGTGGAGCACCGGACAACTCAAATTGACCTCCAGGTTCAAGAGTTATACTTGCATTATTCTTTGTGAGAGCAATTGTATTGTTACCTTCTTTAACTTCTTTCCAGCCTTCTTTCACAAAATCTTGAAAGATAGCTTGTATACTCACATCGCCATCATAGGGGATCAAGGATAAATCATTTTGCTTAAAAATAAATTTCTCATGCTCAGTACCTATCCTGAGAGTGTTATCTTTCTTTATTCCTTCACTGAAGTAATTTATTAAATCTTGTTTATTAATCATTATATATGCTGTTCATTACTAGCGAGGAAGCAACAACTCCAGCTGTTTCAGATTTAAGAATATTACTACCAAGGTTTACTGGTGCAGAATTCTTTATGCTTCCTAAATCTGTCATTTCGTTTGGAGAAAAATCACCTTCTGGACCAATTACAATTCCTATACTTTCATTAAGTGATAAATTTATTTTATTAATTGCGCTAGTATTTTTTTCAAGTGAGCAGAAAATAAGTTTATCATAATTCATTGTTTTAATCATTTCGCTAAAAGAAATTAAATTATTAAATGAAGGCAAATTTACTCTACTAGACTGCTCGCATGCCTCAATAGAGATTAGTCTTAATCTCTCAAGATTAATTTTTTTATTATTTGTTCTCTCCATTAATACTGGCTGGAAAGAAGTTATTCCAATCTCTGTGCATTTCTGCACCATAAACTCCATAGGAGATCTCTTTATAGGTGAGAAAAATAGAGTTATATTGTGTCTATCGATCTCATTTTTTTTACATTCCTTTAATTTAAGCCTACATATTTTTTTTGAATTGCTCACAACTTCAGCTATACATTCAAATTTGTCATTAAAAAGTGAAATATGGTCTCCAATTTTACACCTAATAACATTGTTTACATAATGAGATTTATCATCTTCTAAAGAAACAGTCTCTCCTGACTTTAAGGCTGAAGTTATAAAAATTCTATTTTTTATCTTAGTCATTTATATATATTAAATTCATAATATTAGTTTTGAGGAAATACAAGTTGCAGAAGTATATTCATTTATTAAGACTCCATCAGCCCAATGGATTTATGTTACTAATGTTACCATGTTTTTGGGGAATATTTGCAGCTTTTAGCTCGTTTAAAGATATACATAACAATCTTCTCACCATTATCTTATTCGCCATTGGCTCGGTCGTGATGAGATCTGCAGGTTGTGTTATAAATGATATATTTGATAAAGATCTTGATAAGCATGTAAGCAGAACATCAAAAAGACCCTTAGCAAGTGGAGCCATCAGCACAATTGAAGCAATCACAATATTTTGTCTTTTGTGTCTAGTCGGACTTGCAATATTGCTTTCATTAAACAAGACGGCAATTATTGTTGGATTTATCTCATTTTTTCTTTTTATATTATACCCTCTTATGAAAAGGATTACATATTGGCCGCAGCTATTTCTTGGTCTAACTTTTAATATTGGTGTCATTATTGGATATGTATCCATTAATGGGAATATTTCTTTATCTATCTTCTTCTTATATCTTGCAGGAATTTTTTGGACTTTAGGTTACGATACAATATATGCTCATCAGGACCGGGAGGATGACTTAAGAATTGGAATAAAATCAACAGCTATTTTGTTTGGAGATAATTCAAAATTATGGATTTCTTCTTTTTATTTGTTAATGATTATCTGCCTATTAATCTTTGGCCAATTATCTGATTTTAAATATTTATATTATACTTCTCTTCTTCTCGTAGGATTTCATTTGTTATTTCAATTATTCAAACTAGATATTTATAATAGTGAAGTGTGTCTAGAAATTTTCAAAAGTAATCGGTATACTGGCGCATTAATTATGTTCTCTTTACTACTAACACTGATTTGATATATGAATTTTGAAATTACAGCTCAAAAAATTATTGAAAAGACTCTCAAAAGTGGAGCTACTGAGTGCGATGTTGTGCTTGCAAAGGCAAGTGGGAAATCAATCAGCTGCAGAAAACAGAATATAGAAGATCTTGAAGAGTCAAATGATAGCACTATTGGAATAAGAGCACTGGTTGATCAGAAGCAAGCTTTTGTTTCTTCATCTGAAGTCGACGATGATAATATAGAAACACTTGTAAACAAGTGTGTATCCATGGCAAAATTAGCACCCGTTGACGATACGGCTGTCTTGGGCGATAGTTCATTATTCGAAAGCGAAATAGGTAATTTAGAATTACATCAAAGTGAAGAGACTAACACTGAAGTTCTAATAGACTCTGTTAAGGAGTGTGAAGAAGCAGCTCTTTCAGTGCCTGGGATAAGTAATTCAGAAGGGGCTGGAGCATCTTTTTCACAGGGCGAATTCTACTTAGCGACTAGTAATGGATTCCAGGGAGGATACAAATCATCAACAAATTCTATATCTTGTTCTGTTCTAGCTGGTGAAGGACAAAGTATGGAAAGAGATTATGATTACTCTGTATCTAGACATTTTTCTGATTTGCGATCAGCTAAAGAAATTGGAACATCAGCAGCAAACAAAACATTAAAACGTTTAAATCCAAAAAAAATAAAATCAACAAAACTTCCAGTAATATTTGATAAAAGAATTAGTAATGGCTTAATCGGATATCTTGCTGGAGCAATATCAGGTCCATCTATCGCAAGAGGAACAAGTTTTCTAAAGGATAGTCTTGGAAAACAAATTTTCAAAAAAGATGTAACTATAATCGATGATCCAGGAATTCTAAAAGGGTTGGGCTCTAAACCGTTTGATGGAGAAGGAATTCAGGTCAGTAAAAAAGAAATTGTGTCCAATGGAAAACTCAATACTTGGATTTTAAATACCTCAACAGCAAAGAAGCTTAACTTTAAAACAACAGGAAACGCATCACGGTCTGTTGGAGCACCTCCAGGTGTATCAACATCAAATTTTTTTATGACTAATGGAATACTGTCTTATGATGATATGATCAAATCTATTAAATATGGTTTTTATGCAAATGAACTAATTGGAATGGGTGTTAACTTAGTTACAGGCGATTATAGTATGGGTGCTAGTGGCATGCTGATTGAAAATGGCGAAATTACTCATGCTGTAAGTGAAGTAACTATAGCTTCAAATCTTACAGAAATGTTTTTAAATTTATCCGCAGCTAATGATCTTGAGTTCAAGTACCGAACCAACGCTCCTACAGTTCTAATTGAGAATATGACACTAGCAGGAAAATAAGCTTTTTAGCCATAAACCAATATTTAGATTTAAATTTTCTGTAATAGTATTATGAATACCCTCTCATGACTGGATCGCAGATATTAGCAAGGTTATTCAGAGATAGTATAAGACCTTACGCATCAAGATTAGCTAGCTCATTATTCTTTATGATAATAATAGCCCTTTCAACAGGTGCGACTGCTTGGCTGCTTGACCCTGCAATTGACAAAATTTTTCTTGATAAAGATGAATCAATGTTGTTGTTAATACCAATTGCGATAATTCTTACACTGCTCATTAAAAGTGTTGCAACTTATATCCAAATTGTACTTTTAAACGGTGTATCCCAAAATATTATCGCAGACACACAAATAAAATTATTCAAAAAAATAATTAACGCTGATCTATCTTGGCTTCATAAGATACACTCAGCAAAAATAATTTCTAATTTTCTATATGACGTTACTTTACTTCAAGATGCAGTTAGTAGCAGTCTTGCAAATGGAGTTAAGGATTTACTGACACTCATTTGCCTTCTTGGTGTTATGTATTACCAAGACTGGCAACTAGCAACTATAGCAATCATAGCTTTCCCTTTAGTCGGAGTATTGACGAGAAGATTGGGCAAAAGAGTAAAAAAAGCCTCGACAGAAACACAAGAAGAAACGGGAGTACTTGCATCCATACTTTCTGAAAACTTAGATGGAACAAGAATTGTTAAAGCTTATCAACAAGAAGAAAAAGAGATTGAAAAACTTAGTAATTCAGTTTGGAGAAGGGTTCAAAAAATTCTTAAAGGGGCAAATGCTCGTGGGGCCGCGTCACCATTTGCTGAGTTTCTTGCAGGATTTGGTATAGCAGGAACATTATACTATGCAGGTTTGAGGGGACTTCAAGGGGAACTGCCATTAAACGAATTTGTATCATTTCTTGGAGCAATGATGTTGGCATTTCAACCTCTGAAAAGACTTGCTTCAATAAATACAACTCTTCAAGAAGGTTTTGCAGCGGCTATAAGAGTATTCGGTCTGTTAGATCAAGAAAGCTTAATTAACGAAAAAAAAGATGCAAAAGATCTATCGTTAAATAAAACTAATATTGATTTACATGAGGTTACTCTCTCTTATGAAGGACAGACAAATTCAGCACTAAAGAAAATTAATCTCAATATTCCTCATGGAAAAACTACTGCTTTAGTAGGACCAAGTGGATCAGGTAAATCATCAATTTTAAATCTTATACCAAGATTTTATGATCCCGACTCAGGTGAACTAAAAATTGACGGACAAAATATAAAAGATTTAACAATTTCTTCAGTCAGGTCAGTGATTGCTTTAGTTAGTCAAGAACCAATTCTATTTGATATGTCGATTAAGGAAAATATTCTTTACAGCCGACCTAACTCTACCGAAGAAGAAATTATTAGTGCTGCAAAATCTGCTGCTGCTGACTCATTTATTGCTCAGCTGCCAAATGGATACGATACGGTAATTGGAGAGAACGGGTACAGTCTCTCAGGCGGCCAAAAACAAAGAGTTTCAATTGCAAGAGCTTTTTTAAAAAATGCACCAATACTATTATTGGATGAGGCAACTTCAAGTTTAGATACAGAATCAGAAAGCCTTGTTCAGGAAGCAATAAAGAAACTAATGAAAGATAGGACAACTTTGGTAATAGCCCATAGGCTAAGTACTATAATAAATGCTGATCAAATTATAGTTCTAGATGATGGAAAGATAGTTGAAAGTGGCACTCATGAAGAGTTACTATCAAAGAATGGCGTCTATAAGAAATTATACGAACGCGAATTTTAATTTAATGATAAAATATCTTGCAAGTAAAGTGGTTGCACAAAATATAATATCTTATTTAGGATCTCTTTATATTTTATTTGTGCATAAGTCCTCAAAAATTAAATTTAAAGATCGAAAAAACATTACCAGTCTATTTAAAAAAGATGAATCTTTTATTTACTCTTTTTGGCACGACCAGCTTTTAATGTGTCCTCTTACATGGCAAAATAGAAAACCTATAAGAGTACTTATATCAAAGCATCGTGACGGAGATATAATATCTAAAGTCATTTCGCATTTAGGTTTTAGTGCAATTCGAGGATCAACTCATAAATCTAATAAAACAAAAAATAAAGGTGGGCTTTTATCAGCTAGAAAAATGATAAAATCACTTCAAGGAGATGTCTGTATTGGCATTTCTCCGGACGGGCCTAAGGGGCCAAGACATAAAGTAAGTGACGGCATCATTAGCATTGCAAAGCTTAGCAATGCAGTGATTGTACCTGTAGGCATTGGATTTAAAAATAAATGGAAATTAAATACCTGGGATCAATTCATTATTCCAAAGCCATTTAATGAAATAACTGTAATTTGGGGCAAGCCAATTAAAGTAGGCAAAAAAAATACTAACATTAAATCAACTAAAGAAACGCTTGAGAATCTGATGAATGATCTCACAAAAAGAGCTAATAAAGGATATAATTAAAAAAAAATGATATTCTTTCTCTACCGTATATTTTCAAATTTAGCTCTTATCTTTATTCCTTTTGTTATCTTTATAAGGAAAAGAAAAGGCAAAGAGTTGCCAGATAGAATTAGCGAAAGGTATGGGAAAAATACACATAATCGAAAAAAAGGTAAACTGATCTGGATCCATGCTGCCAGCATTGGTGAGTGTCAATCAATACTACCAATAGTAGATAAATTGAACAAAGATCAATCTATTGATCAAATATTAATAACATCTGGAACTGTAACATCGGCACAAGTAATAAATAAAAGAATTAAAGATAAAGTTGTACATCAATTTATACCTTTTGATGTTCCAGTATTTGCAAATAGGTTTCTAAATTATTGGAAGCCATCTCTTGCAGTTTTTGTAGAGTCTGAAATTTGGCCTAACTTTATTCATAACCTAAATAACAAAAATATACCTCAAATTATAATTAACGGAAGAATGACAATTAAAAGTTTTAAAAGATGGTCCTTATTTAATTCATCATCTAAAGATTTGTTTTCTAAATTTAGATCTTGCAGTACTCAAAATACAGATAGTACTTTGTTTTATGAAAAACTTGGAATTAAAAAAGCTAATTATACTGGCAATTTAAAGTTTGCTCTTACTCCTGATCTTACTGATGCTAAAAAGTATGACGAGCTCAAAGTTTTGGCTGGTGATAGAAAAATATTTCTTGCAGCTAGTACTCACCCTGGAGAAGAAGAAATTATTAGTAGAGTAACTCTAAAATTAAAAAAAACTTGTAAAGAGCTTCTTACAATTGTTGTTCCTAGGCATCCAACAAGAAATAACATCATCAATAAGAATATCATTAAAAATACTGCAATTAGATCAATGGGGAATAAAATTAAAAGAAATACTCATATTTACTTAGCTGATACAATTGGTGAATTAAATCTATTTTATAAGTTAGCTGATATTATTTTTATTGGTGGCAGTTTAGTGATGCATGGTGGGCAAAATCCAATTGAAGCAGCGTACCATGGAAAAAAAGTATACCATGGCAAACATGTTGAAAATTTTTCTGACGTATATCTGACTTTGGATCAAATGAAATTGTCACAAGTTGTAAATAATGAGAGACAGCTGGAACATTTTATTCATGAAGAGTATAAATCATTAGACAAAGCAGTTAGGAAAGTTGATATCAGCAGTTTACAAAAGGAGGGTGAAGAGACAGTGAAAAAAGTATTGAAAGAAATATATCAATACCTCTAATTAATTATGGAAAAATTTTTTCTGAAAATATGGTATCAAGATGTATATTACGCAAATCTCGTCTCACTATTTTTAATTCCATTATCATGCATATACATATGCCTTTTTTACATAAGAGCATTATTTTATAAAAATAAGAAGTTCAGTGTCCCCATCATATGCATTGGCAATATAAATATAGGGGGTACAGGTAAAACCTCAACATTACTAACATTAATTGAAGAAATAAAAAAGAAAGGCAAGAAAGTTTCAGTATTGTTGAGAGGCTATGGATCTACAAATAAATCTATATTCTATAAGGTTTCAAAATCAGACCCGTTTAACAAGGTTGGAGATGAAGCCCTACTATATGCAAATTGCGTCCCAACTTACATCACCACAAATAGAGCATTTGCAATTGAGAAAATAATAAATGAAAAGCAAACAGACATCATATTGTTGGATGATGGATTTCAAGATCGATCATTCCATAAAGATAAAACCATACTAACAGTTAATGGTAAGAGAGGTTTTGGAAATAAATTGTGCTTACCTGCAGGACCACTGAGGGAGCTTATAAGACCTGCTCTAAAATCTTCCGAATTTGTAGTCATTATTGGAGATGACCTGCATCATATTACAAAAAAATATGACTATGATAACTTAGAATTCTACAATGCTAACGTTCAAGCTGTAGATGTTTTTGATAAGAAAAATTATTTAGCCTTTAGCGGTATTGGAAATAATGATGGGTTTTTTGATACCCTTAAAAACAAAGGGTACGAAGTTATAAAAAAGATAAGTTTTCCCGATCATTATCAGTTCACTAGAAAAGATTTAGAAAGCTTATTAGATAAGGCGAAAAGAGAAAATTTATCACTTATCACGACAGAAAAGGACTATGTTCGAATTCCTGAAGATTACAGGAAGAACATTGATTGTTTCAAGATTAAGCTTGAAATACCGAATATTGAAAAACTAATAAGAAATTTGATTAATTAAAATAATGAAATCATTATTCAAGATCTTGGTAAAGTACCCACTGGAGTTTTTATTTTTTATTTTCTTCTTTACTGTCTTTAAAATTCTACCTCTGAGAATGTCGCGTGCTCTTGGAATATTAATTACTACTTCTGTTGGACCATTTCTTCCAATACATAATCTTTTAATAAAAAATTTATCTATTGCATTTCATGACAAAGATAAAAAGTGGATTAATGATGCAGCTAATAGAGTTTGGAAGAATCTTGGCTATACGGTCTCAGAATATGCCCATATGAACAGTATACTCAAGAGCAAGATTGAAGTGATTAATAATGAATTCTCAGATGATGTATTTAATGAAAATGAACATAGTGTAATTGTTTCAGGTCATAGTTCAAATTGGGAAATACCTGGAATGGCTCTTCGAAGTAAGATGAATAGGGTCTCAGCGATAGTAAGAGAACCAAATAATCCTCTGATAAATTTTGTTGTAAAACAACTAAGACACAAATATAGCGTTCAATGCTATAGTAAAAACAGATCAGGGACGAGACAGCTATTAAATCAATTCAATAAAGGAAGCTCTATTGCCCTCTTGGCAGATCAACAATTATCTTCAGGAACAAAGGTTAAATTTTTTAATAAGGAAATGAATATCTCGACACTTCCTGCTCAAATTGCTTTGAAAGCAAAATGTAAAATATTTTTAGCCTGGCCAATACGAACAAATGATAATAATTTTAAATTTGAGGTTATTGAGTGCATTGATACAAAAGATAAAGAAAGTAATGAAGAAAACATTTATAAAATTTCAGCTCAAATATCCTCATTTTATCAAAAAATGATTGCTAAGTACCCTGAACAATATTTTTGGTTCCACAACAGATGGAAAATATAAGTCTATTTTTTTTTAAAAAAAATTAATCTAAAAGCAATTGTGGGTCAACATAGGTATTAAACACCATTACTCCCCAGTGAAGGTGAGGGCCGGTTGATCGACCTGTAGAACCTACTTCACCAATAATATCATCCTTTGATACTGTTTGATTTACGTTTACTTTCACATCAGATAAATGAGCATAAATCGATTTTACTCCATGCCCATGATCAAGAATTATAGTTCCACCTGTGTAATAAAGATCATCTTCGGCATGTATGACAAGTCCTTCATTGCAGGCATAAATTGGGGTTCCAGTTTCAGCCGCGATATCTAAACCACGATGAGGACTTTTAGCTTTTCCATTTAATATTCTTTGACTACCAAAAACACCACTGATAATTCCTTCTGTTGGTTGAATAAAACTATCTTTAAAATAAGTTAGATCTAAATTTATTTTTTTCTTTTCTTTTATCAAATCGTTCTCATAAATTATTCTTTCGATTATTTCATCATCAAGTGGTGTAACCATTTGTTCTGGTAAACCGTCAATCCTTTGTATGTCGTAGTCTTGTATAATTATATTTATCTGATGAATTTTTATTAATGATCCATTTTTTAAATATGTCACACTTATCGGTTCCACATGGTCCCTACCGACTGCAAATACAAAGTGACCTTTTTCACTCACTTTTAAAGAATTATTATCTACTATAATTTCATCTGCATCTAATGACTGGCCAACAACAAGGCTTCCTTGAGGTATTTCTTTTGGTAAATCAGCTGCTATAGCTGGTTGAAAAACAAAAAAAAAGATTGCTATTAATTTAATCTTTATTTTCATTTATCTCTTTATATCTCCTTAGTGCAACTTCTGGATTTGCATAAATTTCCTGAAAATCAACATTCCAATACTTCAAATTATCAAGTGATATCTTCTCTTTTGTGATTGAACATTCTACATAATCCCCAGACTTTATTATTTGAAACTGGCCATGATGCAATCTTATTTCTGCCTTCGTAGTAAAACTATTTGTCATTAATTTCTCTAAGTTTGGCTTTTAAAGTAGCAAAATTAGTTTCTATGATCAACTCACTTTCATCTTTTAAATCTTTTTTTGATTTGATTATTTTATTTGAACTCCTTGTAACTGAGTACCCTCTTTTTAAAACAGATTTATAACTCAAGCTTTCAAGGAGTGTACTTTTATTATCTAATTCTTTTTGAAGCCTCTCTACCAAAATATTTTTTGCTTTCAATAGAGACTCCTCTAAAGAAATGAGTTTTACTTTACTGCTCTTTAATTGCTCACCGATAACACGAAAATTAAGTGATTGAGAAATATTTTGAAAATGAGAAGTAAGATTATTTAGAAAAAGTTTTAGTGAAACAGGCAATTTATCTTTTATTGAAATGAAATTGTCTTTAAGATTATCAAGGTATAAATTTATTGAATAATTTAAACGATTATTTTTTTCACTGATGTCCCTCAAAAGTTCTTCTTTATCTGGGGTAGAAATTTCTGCTGCAGCTGTAGGCGTTGGTGCTCTTAAGTCAGAAACAAAATCAATTAGTGTGGTATCTGTTTCATGACCAATTGCAGATACAATAGGAATATTACTTTTGAAGACAGACCTGATTACAATTTCTTCATTGAAAGGCCAAAGGTCTTCTATACTGCCCCCACCACGTGCTATGATAATAAGGTCTGGTAAATTTACTTCGTCTTTACTCGATAAATTATTAAATCCATCTACTGCATCAGAAATTAACTGAGCGGCATCTTGGCCCTGAACTGGAACAGGCCATAGAACAACATTACAAGGAAACCTCTCATCTAATCTATGAAGTATATCTTTTATAACTGCACCTGTTGGAGATGTGACTATGCCAATCGTTTCAGGATACTTTGGTAGACTTTTCTTATTTTGCTCCTCAAATAAACCCTCTGCCGCAAGCTTTTTCTTACGTTGCTCTAAAAGAGCCATTAAAGCTCCCTCTCCTGCAGGAGTTATTGAATCAACTATAATTGAATAATCTGATCTTCCCGGGTATCGATCAGAATATCCCGTTGTGAGCTTACCTGAACAAATAACTTCTAATCCATCTTCGGGTACAAAACTAATTCTTGCTGCTGCGCTTCGCCAAATTATTGCTTTTATAACGGCCTTATCATCTTTTAAGTTTAAATATATGTGGCCTGACGCTGGCTTACTTAAACCCGAGACTTCCCCTCTAACTTTTACGTAGCCAAAACTGTTTTCAAGAGTTCCCTTGATAGAGTCTGAAATTTCTGAAACTGAGTACTCTTGGATATTTTCTCTAACCATTTAATTTAATTCCTTATATGCTAATATATCAATTAATTTAAATTTTACTTTATGAAAATTCTTGTACTTGGAAATGGAGCTAGGGAGCATTCTCTATGCTATGCAATATCAAGAAGTCCTTTGGCTACATCACTATTTTGTGTTCCTGGGAATTATGGAATAAGTCTACTAGCAGAATGTAAAGATTTAGATCTTGATGATTTTAACTCTATTCATTCATATTGTGTCGAAAAATCTATTGATTTAATTGTAGTTGGACCTGAGGTTCCATTAGTTGCAGGAATAGTGGATTATTTTGTATCAAAAAATATTAAAATATTTGGTCCAAATAAATACGCATCCCAACTTGAAGGATCAAAGAGCTTTATGAAAGATCTTTGCAAAAATTATTCTATTCCAACAGCTGCCTATTCTACTTTTGATAACTACGAAGACGCAGTCAAATACTTAAAAAAACAAAGTTTGCCAATTGTAGTAAAAGCAAATGGATTAGCTGCTGGCAAAGGAGTGACTGTAGCAGATAGTTTTGAAATGGCTGAAAAAGCTCTGAAGGAAATTTTTGAAAATAAATTTGGAATAAATATGACCGCAGTCATTGAAGAATTTATGGAAGGTGAAGAAGCGAGTTACTTTGTATGCACTGATGGTACTGAGTTTATTTCTCTTGAAAGTGCTCAAGACCATAAACGCATAGGAGAAAATGATACTGGTCCTAACACAGGTGGGATGGGAGCCTACTCACCTGCTCCTATCTTTACAGATGAGATTAAAAAACAAGTCGATGATGAAATTATATATCCCACACTAAATGCCATGAGAGAGTTAGGTCATCCATATCAAGGTATTTTGTATGCAGGGCTAATGATTAAAAATGGGAAGGCAAAACTTGTTGAATATAATATTAGATTTGGAGATCCTGAATGCCAAGTTTTAATGCTAAGAATGAAAAGTGATATAGTTCAACTTATGCTGAGCTGTATCGATAAAGATTTACATGACTTTGAATTAAAATGGGAAGATGATCATTGTGCAACAGTTGTAATGGCATCGAATGGATACCCAGGATCATTTGAGAAAGAAACTGTAATTAACGGAATAGATAAGTTAGAAAATACTGACACTTTTCAGGTATTTCACGCTGCAACAGCTATTAAAGATAAAAAAATAATTGCTACAGGTGGAAGAGTTCTCTCTGTAACTTCAAAAAATGCATCACTTAGTGAGGCTTTGAAGAAAATCTATGATTCAATTCACTCGATAGACTGGCCTGAGGGGTACTATAGAAAAGATATTGGAAAGAAAGCTTTAACATGACTGATAGAAATGAAATATTTTCAGGTACAAAACAAGTTGATGATAAACTCAAAATAGATAAAGAATCTTTAAATGATTATCTAAAAAAACTTATGGGTAATAATATTCAGATAAGCGACATAACACAATTTAAGGGTGGACAGTCAAATCCAACTTATCTGGTTGAAACAAATATTAATAATTTTGTACTTAGAAGAAAGCCTCCAGGTAAACTTCTTAAATCCGCTCATGCAGTTGATAGAGAATGCAGGGTAATGACAGCTCTTCATGATACTGATGTTCCTGTTCCCGAAACATTTGGTTATTGCGATGATGAAACAGTAATTGGTACATCTTTTTTTATTATGGATCATGTCATAGGTAACATTTATTGGGAACTTCTTCTTCCAGGATGCGATCCAAATCAAAGAAGGGAAATTTACTTATCCATGAATGATACTATTGCGAAGTTACATAACGTTGATTTTGATAAAGTTAATCTAGCTGATTACGGTAAACATGAAAATTATATGGACAGACAAATTCATAGATGGACAAAACAGTACAAAGATTCTGAAACACAAATGATACCTGAGATTAATGAATTGATAGAATGGTTACCTAAAAATATACCTTCTGATCAAGAGACCTCGATCGTTCATGGGGATTTCAGATTGGACAATATGATATTTGACCCTATAACTCATGAAGTAAAAGCAATATTAGACTGGGAATTATCTACTTTAGGAAACCCAATAGCAGATTTTACTTATCATATGATGTCATGGAGATTACCAGCGGGCGCAAAAGGATTAGGAATGATGGGATCGGACCTTAAGTCACTTAATATTCCATCAGAAAGTGAGTATGCTGAACTTTATTACAAAAAAACAGGAAGAGAAAAAATAGATAATTGGGATTTCTATATGGCATATAATATATTTAGACTTGCAGGAATAGCTCAAGGCATAGTGGGTCGTGTAAGAGATGGAACTGCTTCAAGCTCAGAGGCTAAAAATTATGAAGCTTTTGTTCCAATATTAGGTAAGCTCGGTTGGAGTATTGTAGAAGGAATTAAATAATTTGAGTAGAAATATACTAGATATAGAATTTGTGAGAAAACAATTTCCTGTTTTTCAAAATCCCAAAACTGCTGATTTTGCATTCTTTGAGAATGCAGGGGGTACATATGTTCCTAAGCATGTAATTGAAAAACTTAATGATTTTATGATTACTAAGAAAGTTCAACCTTATGGTGACTTTGGTCCATCAATAGAAGCAGGAAATGAAATGGATAACAGCTTAGAGAAAATTGCAGAACTATTAAATATTTCAAAAAATGAATTTATTATAGGTCCATCAACGACCATGAATATGTTTTTGCTGTCTAATGCAATTAAAGATTGGCTTAAAACTGATGATGAAATAATTGTAACCAATCAAGACCATGAGGCAAATATTGGGTCGTGGAGGAAACTTGCGGAAAAAGGAATTAATATTAAGGAATGGAAGTTTAATCCAAAAAGTGCTGAACTTGAAGTTGAAGATTTAAAAAATTTAATAACAAAAAGAACTAAATTTATTTGTGTCTGTCATACATCAAATGTTGTGGCTTCAATAAATAACTTAAAAGAAATAATCTCAATAGCTCATAGTCATGACATAAAAGTAGTTGGTGATGGAGTAGCGTACATGGCACATGATATTATTGATCTAAAAGAATTAGACATAGATTTCTATGGGTTCAGTCTATACAAAACTTATGGTCCACATTTAGCCCTTTTATATGGAAAAAAAGAACTTCTTGATCAAACTAAAAACTTGAATCACGAATTTCTAGCATCAGAGATACCATACACAATGAACCCAGGCGGCCCAAACCATGAGGAATTGGCATGCTTATCTGGAGTCACTGACTACTATGAAACACTTTACAGTCATCATTTTACAGAACAAGGATTGAACCTTCATGAAAAAGGAAAAAAAGTTTTTGAGCTAATTTATAACCACGAAGAAACACTAATCAAAACACTTATTGAATTTTTAAAGCTCAAAAAAAATGTACGATTAATTGGCAAAACTTCTCACTCTAGAAGTGAACGAATGCCTACTGTCTCATTTACTGTGAAAGACAAAAGTTCACTAGAAATTGCAAAAGCTGCAGGTAAAAACCAAATTGGAATTCGCAATGGTGAGTTTTATGCATGGAGGTGTTTGAAGGGATTAGGAATTGAACCAAATGATGGTGTGGTTAGAGTTTCAATGGTTCATTATAATAATATTGAGGAAGTAAATCGACTAATAGATTTTTTAGATACTATTCTTTAGTTTCAATTTTTTTTGTTCTTTCAATCTTTTGTCTGACTGACTCTTTCATCGAGATATCCTCAAGCTCATGGTATTCATCCCAGTATACATCAAACTCTTTAGACTTTATGTAACGTCCATACTTGTCTTTTTGGAATGTCTTCTTTTTTTTTATCAATGTTAGAGATATTTTTTTAATTCATTTCTAGCAATTGAGAGTCTATGAACTTCATCTGGCCCATCTGCTAAACGTAGCGTTCTCATGCCGGCATAAGCTTGGGCTAATCTTGGATCAGTAGTGACCCCTGCGCCTCCAAAGGCTTGAATTGCATCATCTATTATCTTAAGTGCCATATTCGGTGCTGCAACCTTAATCATAGCTATCTCATTTTTAGCAACTTTATTGCCTACCTCATCCATCATTGATGCTGCTTTTAGGGTCAAAAGTCTTGTCATCTCTATATTAATTCGAGCATCAGCAATTCTCTCTTGCCACACAGAATGCCTAACTACCTCTTTTCCAAAAGCTTTACGGCTCATCAATCGTTTGCACATGGCCTCCAGCGCAACTTCCGCAAGTCCAATTGTTCTCATGCAATGATGAATTCGTCCCGGACCAAGTCTGCCTTGAGCGATTTCAAATCCTCTACCCTCTCCTAACAACATATTTTCAGGTGGCACCTTTACGTCCTTGAACTCTACCTCCGCATGCCCGTGTGGAGCATCGTCAAATCCAAAAACTGGCAAATGTCTTTTTATTTTAATACCTGGTGTATCCTTATCCACTAAAATCATGGACTGTTGTTTATGAATATTCTCATTCTCAGGATCAGTTTTGCCCATAAAAATGTAAAACTGGCATCTTGGATCCATTGCTCCCGACGTCCACCATTTTGTCCCATTTAAGACATATTGATTACCCTCTTTTTTTATCTCACTTTCAATATTGGTTGCATCTGAAGATGCAACGGCTGGTTCTGTCATTGCAAATGCAGATCGAATTTCGCCATTAAGAAGTGGTTTAAGATATTTATCTTTCTGTTCATCAGTTCCGTATCTGACTAGAACCTCCATATTACCTGTATCAGGCGCAGAGCAGTTAAATACTTCTGCAGACCACATAGCTCTTCCCATTATTTCACACATGGGAGCATATTCAGCATTTGAAAGTCCATGTCCTAAATCGCTGTCTGGTAAAAACAAATTCCAGAGATCCTCTTTTTTTGCTTCTTTTTTTAAATCTTCAACTATAGGGACAACCTGCCAACGATCATTTCCGAAGTCTTCAATTTGCTTATGGTATGTATCATTATTTGGATACACGTTTTTTTCCATAAATGTGTTTAGTCGATCTGTTGTTTGCTGTGCCTTAGCTGAAATTGTCATGGTCTTTTACCTTTAAAAAAATCGTTTATTAAATTCTCACATTGAATTTTTGAAATACTATCATAAATCTCTGGCACATGATTGCAATTTTTTGTTTGAAAAAAATTAAATCCACCGTTGATAGAACCAAAATTCATATCATCTGCTCCATAATATAGTCTTTTTAACTTAGATTTCGATATTGCGGCGGCACACATTATACAAGGCTCTAAAGTAACATAAATACTACAATCGATTAAACGCTCAGATTTTAAGGAAGCGCATGCTTGCCTTATGGCGTTAATCTCAGCATGAGCAGTGGGATCGTTATCCGCTATAACTTTATTATATGATTGGGAGATTATCTTATTATCTTGATTCACAATCACACAACCGACTGGTACCTCTCCCAAATCTAGTCCTTTGTAAGCATTTATTATTGCCTGTTCCATAAATGTATTTTGTGTCATAAATATTTAATTGTAACTTAAATATTGCTCAAAAAACTAAACAATAATAATGGAAAGAATAAATAAAGTTCTCGCAAGATCAACTGATTTTTCTCGAAGAGAGATTGATAAATTCATTATGGAAGGTCGTATTAAAGTAGATGGGAAATTACTGACTACACAAGGAATAAAAGTTTCTCCAAGTAATAAAATTAGCATTGATGAAACTATAATTAAAATTAAGAAAATTACTGAACTAAATTCACTTTATATTTTTCATAAACCTAGAGGATGCTTAGTTACTAAATCTGATGATAAAAATAGAAAAACGGTTTATGATTTTTTAGGACCTAAACAAAAAAATTTATTATCAATTGGAAGATTAGATTATAACACTGAGGGTTTATTACTATTTACAGATAACGGAGAATTTAAAAGAAAAATGGAATTACCCAAAAATAATTTTGAAAGAGTGTACAAGGTAAGAGTACAAGGATTTATTGATAAAAATTTCATAGATAGATTATCAAAAGGACTTAGAATAAAGCATATTAAGTATAAGCCTATAAAAGTAAGCCTCATTAGCAAGACTAAGACTTACTCTTGGATTAAAATGTCATTACTCGAGGGTAAGAACAGAGAAATAAGAAATATCTTCGAATCATTAAATATAACTGTTACTCGGCTCATCCGAATATCCTATGGAGCTTATAAATTAGGATCGTTAGAGAGAAGTAAATTAAAAAAAGTCAAAATATATGAGAATAATTAGTGGGTCAAAAAAAGGGCATTCTATTTTTAGTCATAAAGATAAAGATGTTCGACCATTATCTGATAAAAATAGAGAAACAATATTTAATATTCTTACGCATGGTAAAGAAATAATTAATACTGGATTTCAAATTGAAAAATCAAATGTTCTAGATTTATTTGCAGGAACAGGTTCATTTAGTTTTGAAGCTTTATCAAGAGGCGCCAACAGTGCAACAATGGTTGAAAACAATGATCAAATAATTAATCTAATTTATAAGAGTGCAAATAAACTAGGCTTGACTGATCAAATATCTGTTCTAAACGAAAATGCATGCTCATTTGAAACTATTTCTGATAAGCCAAAATTTAACTTGGTGTATATAGATCCCCCCTATAATAAAAACTTAGTTGCCAGATCTATAAAAAATATCCTAAAGAAAAATCTTATAAACAAAGACTCTATACTGGTTATTGAAGAGGAAAGAAAATCAAAAGATATATTAATCCCAGAGCTAAAAATAGAAAGAGTTAAAGAGTTGGGTATATCAAAATTTTCTTTCTATAAACTAACTTAAATTATTTTTTTGAAGTTCGATGGCTTCCTGAACAAAAGGGTCTACATCAAGAAGCTTTGCTAAGTAAATAACTGTTAATATTTCGATACAAAAATAAAAACCCAGCTTCTTAACATCATTCTCCTTAAATATTGAAATTCTTGGTTTAAGACCTTGTTTTATAAGTGTCTCGTTCATTGCACTCATATGGTTAGAAAGTGTCATATTTATTAAATTCACTTTATCACTCTCCATACTCATGATTTCAAAGAATACATTCCTTGGCCCGTCCAGAAATAATTGAAGAATACTATGCTGGTCTTTTGTCATCTCAGAAACAACTGGCATAAATCCTTTTCCATTTTTACCTAGCGATTCAGCAAAAAGTTGTTTTTTCCAATTACCTACTTCAAGTAATTCATGCCCATAAATAAGATATGCTGCGATATTTTTATTATTTTTCATAGACTGACTTAACTGATCAGCCAAATCTTCAGCTAAACCTTTTTCTTCCATAGCTTCTCTGCCACCCTCAAGAAAATTTTTACACAAATCAGAATTAAAATGAAACCCAGGAATAAGAGATGTATTACTGAATATAGAAAATCTTCCTCCTATATCTGGATCATGCTCAATAAGTTTCATTGAGTGCTGTAACGAAAAGTCGTGAAGTTGAGATTGTTTATCTTCGGTTAAAGAAAAAAAGTGATTTGAAATATTTATTTTATTTTTGCATTTGTCTATCAAGTACTCAAAAATAGATAATGTTTCAGAAGTTTTGCCAGATTTAGAGATGAAAATGAACCCTGTTTTTTCTAAATTCAAAGTTACGACTAATTTATCAATAATATCAGAATGTAAATGATCAATATAAATTACTCGTATTTCATTTAAAAAGGAATTAATAGCTTTTGAGCCTTGTGTTGATCCTCCAAAGCCAATAACAACAATATTTTCAAATTTTTGAGAAATGATATCATTAGATAAAAGGAATTTTTTTTCAAGTTTCTCGAAATCTAAGAATGAATAATTCATTTTTATACAGGAGTTTCCTCTTCAATTAAAACTTCATCAATTTGTCTTTCAAACTCTCTTAGTCTCTTATAAACACTTGCGAGCTCAATTAT
>ERZ802831.285-NODE-285-length-26368-cov-20.8951_pt1 | contig 26368 bp, 29 predicted proteins | sample MGYA00345655_ERZ802831 | MGnify/ENA primary metagenome ERZ802831 (study PRJEB30503, sample SAMEA104212376) | marine metagenome | biome: Westerlies Biome; feature: [SRF] surface water layer (ENVO:00010504) within the epipelagic zone...; material: water...
CTCACAACTTCCCCCTCGACCTGGCTGCTGCTGAGTCCACTCCTGTGGCTCTGCAAGCACCTGCCATCGGCTGAGGCTGAAGTCTCTTAACCCAAAGATTCAGCGTCAGTTGAATCGGAAAGCCCTCACCTCACGGTGGGGGCTTTTGGTTGTGAAGCGACGGACGCATCGCCACGATGCCAACAAGACCGTGTCGCAACGATGGATCCATCTACCAGCGGTCACGGTCCCTGGAACTTGTCCTCACTTCTGGATTTTTCCCGTCCTGCGCATGCAGCCTGGTCTGATGCGATGCGCGGAGCTGGCATCACCACGCTGCTCGGCTGGATCGCCCTGACCTTGAACGCTCCCAGGGCCTTGTTGCCACTCACCCTTGGGTCGGTGTTCACGGCTATCGCAGAAACCGGTCAGGGACGCGACCATCCCTGGCGCACCATGGCTTGGACCACCAGCTGGCTCATGGTCGCCGCTGGATTCGGCGCCGCTATTGGCGAAAACACGCCACTGGCCGTTTTCGCCAGTGGAGCCATGGGCTTCATCTGCGCCTCTGCAGCAAGCCGCGACAAGCGAACGGCTGTCACCAGTCTGCTCACGTTGGTGGTGTTCACGATTTACGTGGGCTACCCCGGGCCCATTGTTCCGGCCCTGCAAGACATGGGGCTGATTCTGCTGGGGGGGGTGATCCAAACCCTCGTCTGCTCAGTGGTTCGTGCTTTCCAACAGGTGAAGCATGAGCGCCTCTGCATTCCACCAATCTGGAGACATCTAAGGACCTTTCGCACATCAGACGCGCACGTACGGCATGGCATTCGGTTGGCCATCACTCTGATGGTGGCTACAGCTATTTCGGAATCGACAGGCTTGCCTCATCAGTACTGGTTGCCCATGTCGGTGGCTTGGATGAGCAGAGCTCAGTTGAACAGCACCTGTCAGCGTGTTCTGCATCGTTTGCTCGGCACTCTTATAGGGCTGGGTTTCATTGCACTGGTGGTGCGGTGGATCGGGCCACAAGGAGCGCATTGGTTACCGCTCTCACTGCTAGGAGCGGGGATCCTGATCGCCTACGTCTGGGTGCACTACGCCGCAGCGGTGGTCGGTGTGACCATCTGGATCATCGCCGCCTTTGCCCTAGTGGGAGATCCTGTGATCGATACGCTCTGGAACCGCATGCTTGACACCACCATCGCCTCCGCGATCGTGCTGATGGCAGTTTGGATTGATCCTCGTGCCAGTGAATCATGAATGCATCGACGTGGCTGATGCTGAGACCGCTCTTGTGACTCTGTGAGCCCCCACACAAAGGCGGGGGCTTTTTGTTGTTGACTATTCCAGCGAAAAATCACTCTGTTCAGCCTTGGTCTGTTCAATAGGTTTTAGAAAAATCCGGTATTGGATATTTCTGAACCGCTAAGAATCTCTAGGGTTACGTCTTTGTAGTCGTCGAAGATACGATTGGCTTCAGCGAAGGTTTCGATTGTTCCGATGCCATCAACAATCTCGTCGAAGTCGTTAAACGTCTCGATTTGAGATTGCAGGCCTTGTGAATAGCTGCCGTTGATGTTCGCTTCTGTTGCCCATTGGAAGTTCGACCATTGAGCGATACCCGAGAGTAAGGCGACTCGTTTTGCATCATCGCCAGATGATGACTCCAGGATTGCTAGTGGGAGGTATTTCTTACGTAGTCCATTCTCAACTGCTTTGCTCCACTTCCTGATTTCTCTTCTGTTGGCATCACGTGCCCAAAGTGTATTGGCAGTTGTCTGAACAATTGTTTCGACAGATGCTTGATTCAGAAACTCAACCCCGAATTGATCTTCAATCAGCTGTGATGAATCTGGTGTCCGACGTAATAACTTATTCACGATGTTGGTGGGCTCCAGGTTGTTTTTGAGAGCTTTTGCAGTCAGCAAGGCTGCGACTGATGGGTCTGGGGCTTGTCCCAAGTAAGTTCTGAACAGCAGGTTCGTCAGATTACGAGCATCCACTTGAGAGTCAGGGTCATAATCAGTCTTGATGCCGGTTAAATCATCCCGATTCACGACTTGTAATCCATCAACCGCCAACAGGCCCTGAGCTCCATTGTTGATCAGTTGATTCGATGTTCTCCTATTGCCAACAAAATAATCACCTCGTCCATCCTTCGGTGCCGATGCACCCTGGCTGATCACAAATGTTGGATCGTCAATCTCCTCGAGACCTCCAAGCAGAACACCTCCGTTCGCTTGCGCACCAGCAAATCCTGCGGTAGCACTGAATGCATCAGCCGATTCGATTTCAACCGTTTGTCTGTCGACGATGTGAACAGGGAACTTGAATCCTGTGATGGCATCATTATTGGTGACCATGTAATCAAACAATCCGCTCCCGCCTCCATGGTTTGCGTGAGACGAATGGTTTGTATCACTTGGTGGTAGATCGGTTGCAATGAAATGTCCGGCTTCAAGTTGAAGCGTCAGAAATTGTCCTTGATTGTTTTTTGATGTTGAAAGAACGATGTTTTCCAGAGCGATCTGCCCATAGCTGTTGAACCCACTGCTGAGATTGATTTCATCAACATTGCGGAGTGAGGGATCATCGAGTAACGCATCAGCGAGAAGCGATTGCCCTGGGAAATAGCCGCCTTCAAACTGATCCTGCTGTAAAGAGAGCGAAAGCACAGCACCATCCAAGACGACGAGCCGAATTCCTCGTTCAGTTGCGTAGGCGATTGCAATGTCTGTGAAGTTATCAAGGTTCCAATCACCGGTGACAATGCCAACGTCATCAATGGTCAGGCCTGAAAGTGGTTCAAGAGACACAATGTTTTCATGATGATCAGTGGTTTCTGAGTCGTCATGCCCCTCATGTCCTCCATGATGGTCATTGGCATCTGAAAGGTCATGCTCCCCATGGAGTGGGATTGATCCTTCGCCGTCGAAAGGCATAAAGGTTGCGATAGCCCCTGACTGTGTCTCATACAAGGACCATTCTGTTCCTTCTGGATTGTCAGATACCCAGCCTTGAATTTGCAAATCGTGGAGATTGATTTGATCTCCTGGGCCTCGTGTCTTTGTGAACCCAGCAATAATAATGTCGTTTTGACCATCCCCTGTGAAATCGTTGATGAACGACCAGGGTGCCAAGTGCTCTGCTGATCCTTCCGAGTGATGAGGTTCATCACAATTGTGATGGCAGAACATTGGGTCTATCGTTGTCAACTTCCTGGTTGTATCTGAGTTGAGCAAAGATGCTCCATCGTAAAGACGAATTTTGCCGTCTCCTTGGCTTGCGATTAAGATATCTTGTACGAAATCGTTGTTGATATCACCGACGCTTGAGTTGACTGGTTTTGCACCTTCATGGGTGATGACGTTCAATTCTTTTGTTTCTAATGATTCTGCTAGATAGAGGTCTAATTCCCACATTGTCTTGCCATTGATTGCATCTTCGCGACCTTGTAATTCCACTTCTTCTGGCTCAAGATTATACCCTGGTAACAACCAGCTTGAATCAGTATTTTCAATGACCATCACTGCCATCATCATGCCAGCATCTTCGTGGGGAAGAATATGGCAGTGAAAGAGATAGACGCCCAGGTAATCCTGGAATGTCATCTTGATCGTTTGTGTATTTGCACCGTAAGTGTTCAGGCCTGGTGCAATTGATGCATCCATGGCTTCCGGGATGGTGATTAAATCTCCACGCAGAGGATTCTCGCTGACAATATTGGGCTCTCCTTCTGCATTAAGGACTACCTCTCCCTTGTTATTGAGTTCGATTGCTTTGTAGCCACTTGAGTTGATGCCCGTGACATCTTCAAGATTGCGCTTATTTTGTAGCTCGGAGTCACTGTTCTTGACTTGATAGTCGTTGATGTGTATGTGAAATGGGTGGCTGATGTATGTCCAGGGTTTTGCAATGCTCCAATTGTTATGTTGCCACTCTTCAACAGTGCCAATCTGAGTTGTGATTAGCGGACCAAATGGAAAGACTTCATCATTGATGAGGAATGGATTTCCATAGCCTTTGAAGTCGGGCAGGTTGGCTCCTGCATTGGCCTGTGCTGTTGATACATTGGATGCCTGAGCTGACGTCAGCCCATGATATCTTTTGACATCATCTGCACTGCTGATGTTTCCTGCGTTAACTTGCTCGTCAATAAACTCCTGTGTTGATATGCTCCATTCGTCCCTTGGGCCTACAAGTGAATTTCTTGTCCAGTTGAAGACCCTTTCTCGTACTGGCTTCCAAACTTCTTCTCCATTGATTTCTTCAAAGAGATTGACTGAAGGTACTTTTGAGGGGTCATAGTCTTCCGGTCTTGTGTCAGGCGTTACGTTTTGAACCGGAATTGTTTCATTGATTTCTTGAATGAATCTTTGCTGGTCTTCATTGCTTAAGTTGAACTGTGTATCTGTCACATTAATGGTCGCTAATGCCCCAAATGATTGAGGCGCTTTCGATTGACCAATAGCGGCTTGACGAGTTCTGTTTGCTACACCTCCGGCAATGATGCTGTATGGAGATTCGCCGTCATTTCCTGCTAATTCTTGCTTCCAGTTTTTGAGGGAGACGACATCTATTGACCCTTCAGGTAAGTAAACTAAAACTTCAACCCTTTTGCCCGGTGGAAGCGCAATCTGATTCGAAGCCTGTACATAAGCCGGTGTTTTGTCGGTAGAGACAGGCCTACCTTGACTCTCTTTTGTTGTGAATTTTCCAAGAGTTCCGCCTCCTGGAAACTCTTCATTTCCATCCGTTGTTCCCCCAATGATGGGCCTGATCTGCGGTAGTTGGTGTCCGTCCTCTCCGTAAATCCAGATGGGTAACCTTTCTCCGCCAGTTTGGCTCTCCTGATCTGCATAATGCTCAAAACTAATGTTATAGCCTGCATTGTTGCTTTGATTGCTGAAGCTGAAGCTCTGCCAGCCTCCTTCACCTTCTCCTAGAGTACGATTCGGTTGATATTCTCCATTGACGGTAACGAGCACTAGAGGTGTGTAAACATTGCCGCCTAAGTTGTCCCAGTTGGCGAATTCGACTGTATCTGGTTTTCCCTCTCGATTGGTTTCGAATTCTGTTGCATCGTTATCAACACGAGCTAAATCAATATTGAGTGTTTTTAGGGTTGCTACATTTCTTGGAACATTCTCCAGCCCTGGAATTTTGCTGAGAGGATCTCCAATTTGCAGTGGAGCCGATAGACCTCCGTAGACCATTTGGTTCACAGAGGGGTGGTAATGGGGATGGATCCAATAAGAACCAACTGCGGAATCTTCTGTGAAATCGAGTGTTGACTGCCAATCCTGACCAGTTGTATAACGTGCGACGACATTGTCTCCAAACCCTGTTGAAACGTTATGGACGCCATGAAAGTGGATGTTTGTTGTAAGCGATCCTCCTAGGCCACCGCTTGCACCCGATCCATAACTACTATTGGCAATGAATGTTGCTTGCTCCAGTTCTGTTTCGGTGAAGCCAGGGACTTCGATCCGATTGCTCATATTTAATTGAAGGCGATCTCCAGGTTCAATGAGCAGTACTGGTCCTGGTGCTGTCCTGATGACGTTGTTTTCATCTTCGTATGAATAGGTGTATAAAAATGATGGATACCAAAGTTTGTCTTGTTGTTCTGGATTCTCTATGAAAAGTCTTAGAACTGTTGGGTCGAAATCAGAGTGAAGGATGGCCGAGCTGTCTGGGTTCGCGCCAAGGCCCATGACATATTGTTCCCATTTATTCGAGTTTCCATAATTTTCCGGATTGATTACATCGTTCCAGATTTCATCTCCAACAATGCCATTATTGGCAAATCTGCCAACATTTGAATTTGCATCATTGGCATACTGCCCGTCATAGCCAATAAAAAGCAGGTCCTCTAACGAGTTGTTGACTGGTGTTGAGCCCCATTGTGATAGTACCTTGTTGAGCCAATTTCCCCACAAAGATGTTGATTGCTGCGGGCTATTAGTTGCCCATGTGCTGAGAACATTGGTTTTTTCTTGCTCAGTTGGAGTGAGGACTGAGCTCTGGTTCAGGTAATTGATGTAGTCATTCAGGCCTCCGATCTCGACTGGTTTTGATGAGATTGTGAGACTTGTTTCCAGGGTTTCTGTATTGGCTGCATCGTTCTGGACGAAGACCGTGGTCCCGTCGTCGGATGTTTTTTTTAAGCTGCTCGAATAAATTACGTTCGGTGTTGTGGTTCCTGGAATAGTTGGAAAGATTGAGCCAACGACGTAGTTGAATGACATTGGTCTGCTAATTGCTATCTCTTCCCGTTCATAGCGATGGTTTTTGTCTTGTCCGCTGCAAGATTGTGATTGATCAATTTTTTTAAGATTGAATAGTTGCTTTAGTAGAAGTGCCTAGGTCTTATTGCTTGGGTATATATTATTGATTCTTGTTTTGTTCTGTAGTTTTTCACAAGTGGACGGTGAGTGAATATGAGCCAATCTGTTCAACCCTTTCAGTCTGAATGCGGTGTCTGCACCATTCATCGCGATGTTGCCTCGCTTGCGCCACTCGAGATCTGGAGGGGCGAGCACTGGCTCCTTCGGCATCATCCTCATCCATCTCCACTCATCGGTTGGTGTCTGCTCGATGCCCGACGCCACTGCGGAGGTCCTCTTGATTTCAGTGCTGCTGAAGCGGCGGAATGGGGCCTCATCGTGCAACGTGCCTCGCTCCTGGTAAAGCAAACCAGCGGTTGCGAACGCGTGTACGCCATTGCCTTCGGGGAGGGAGCGCGCCATCTCCATCTGCACCTCATCCCGCGTTGCAGCGGCATCCCCGAGACGGAAGCGTGGGCCGTTGCAGACCTCTATCGGGATGTGAAAGACAAGCGCCGCTTAGCGGCGGCTGATTCCGAGGTTGATGCCTGGATTCAGGATGCACGCCACCAGGCCCTCAGCCTGATGGCCTCAGCCGTGTAGATCGAAGCGGTCCAGCTCCATCACCTTCACCCAGGCTTTGACGAAGTCGGCCACAAAGCGGCTGCTGCCGTCGTTCTGGGCGTACACCTCAACAATGGCGCGAAGCTGGCTGTTGGATCCGAACACCAAATCGGCGCGGCTGGCGCTCCAGCGTTCGGCTCCGCTTGCACTGTCGTGACCGACATACGCATCCTGGGCTTCGTTGGTCGGTGTCCAGCGGGTTGTCATGTCCAGCAGGTTCACGCAGAAGTCATTGCTGAGTACGCCGACATTCGTTGTGAACACGCCTTGCCGGTTGCCGCCGGTGTTGGCGCCCAGCACGCGAAGACCCGCCAGCAGCACGGTCATTTCAGGGGCGCTGAGCGTGAGCAGCTGGGCTTGATCAATGAGCAACTCCTCGGCCCGCAGGGGAAGGCCGCTGCGTTTCCAGTTGCGGAAGCCGTCCGCCAAGGGCTTGAGCACATTGAAGGAGGCGGTGTCGGTCTGCTCCGGGCCGGCATCGGTGCGACCAGGGCTGAACGGCACCATGACCGATTGGCCGCCATCAGCGGCAGCCTTCTCCACGGCGGCACACCCTCCCAGTACAACCAGATCGGCAATGGATACCGACTTGCCATCGGTGCGGCTGCTGTTGAACTCGGACTGAATCGTCTCCAGGGCCGCGAGAACTCCATTCAGCTGCTCGGGCTCGTTCACCTCCCAGGTGCGTTGGGGCAAGAGCCGGATGCGACCTCCGTTGGCACCCCCGCGGCGATCGGAGCCGCGGAATGTGGATGCTGAGGCCCAGGCTGTTGCCACGAGGGCGGACATGCTTTGGCCACTGGCCAGGATCTGCTGCTTGAGGTTGCTGATGTCAGCGTCATCGATCAGCGCATGGTTGACGTCAGGAATCGGGTCTTGCCAGATCTGCACCTCCTCGGGAACCTCCTGGCCGAGGTAAAGAGCACGGGGCCCGAGATCGCGATGGGTGAGTTTGAACCAGGCCCGGGCAAACGCATCGGCGAAGGCCTCCTGGTCCTGATAGAAGCGCCGGGCCACCGGCTCCATGATCGCGTCGTGCCTGAGCGATAGATCAGCGGTGGTCATGATCGGTGCTGACGACTTCCCGGCCACGTGGGCATCGGGAACCATGTGCTCGGGCTTCACATCCTTGGCCGTCCATTGCCAAGCGCCGGCTGGGCTCTTGGTGAGTTCCCAGTCGTAGGTGAACATCATCTGGAAATAGCCCTGATCCCAGCGGGTGGGGTTCGGTTTCCAAGCGCCTTCGATGCCACTGCTGATGGTGTGTTCTCCTTTGCCCGTTTCGTAGCTGTTTCGCCATCCAAGGCCCTGCTCATGGAGAGCAGCACCTTCCGGCTCGGCGCCCAGGTTGCTGTCTGGAGCTGCACCGTGGCACTTGCCGAACGTGTGACCACCAGCCACCAGGGCCACCGTTTCCTCCACGGTCATGCCCATGCGGGCAAAGGTTTCACGCACGTCGCGACCTGACGCCACAGGATCGGGTTCGCCACCAGGACCCTCAGGATTCACATAGATGAGCCCCATCTGAACGGCTGCAAGGGGTTGCTCGAGCTCTCCCTTCTCGTTGTGCCGCTCATCGCTGAGCCAACCGGTTTCCGTCCCCCAGAACACATCCTCTTCCGGTTGCCAGATATCCACACGGCCGCCGGCGAAGCCGAAGGTGCGGAAGCCCATGGATTCCAGGGCCACATTGCCCGACAGGATGATCAAGTCAGCCCAGGAGATGGCGTTGCCGTACTTGCGTTTGACTGGCCACAGCAGCCGCCGGGCCTTGTCGAGGTTGGTGTTGTCAGGCCAGCTGTTGAGGGGGGCAAAGCGCTGGTTGCCGTGGCCTGCTCCGCCGCGACCATCGCCCGTGCGATAGGTGCCTGCGCTGTGCCAAGCCAGACGGATGAACAGTGCTCCGTAATGACCCCAGTCGGCGGGCCACCAGTCCTGGGAATCGGTCATCAGGGCCTGAAGATCAGCCTTCAGGGCGCTGTAATCAAGTGCGGTAAATGCTGAGGGGTAATCGAAATCGTCGCCCAGCGGATTGGAGGCCGGGTGATGTTGATGCAGGATCCCGAGGTCGATCTGATTGGGCCACCAATCGCTGTTATCTGTTCTCCCCGCAGGTGTAACGGCTCCCGTGTGACCACTGAATGGGCATTTCAGATCTGACATCGAAAGCGTCTACATCCACTTTTGGACCTTATCCATCAGCTCAGATGGCCGCCAGCGATCTAGCGCACATCTCCAGGGTCTGAAGCAGCAGTCGGTCGCGTCCTGGAGAGGCGATCAGCCCAAGACCAAGCGGCTTGTTGTCCACTCCCCCAGTGGGAATGCTGAGTTCAGGAGCCCCGCTTAGGCCAGCCAAGGCATTGAGCAGGATGAGTTGTCCCACCAGCGAGCCCGCACCACGATCCAGGGAAAAGCTGCCGATCTCTGGGGCTGTGCACGGTGTGATCGGCTGTGCGAGCAGCCCGTGATCACCCAGCACCGTGGCCAGAGTGTCGCGGACGTGCTGGCGGTGTTGAATCACCTGCTCCTGTGCACCCTTGGACCGGTTCCGCACCATCGCGAGGTTGCGTTCCAACACCGGTCCCAAGGGCAGATCGTTAGGCAGTGCTGCGAATGTGGCCGCTATCTCATCCCATTGGATCGTCTGAAACAGATTCTGGAGCTGCTGCGGATTCTTCAGACCGAAGGTCGCGAGGGGGAGCGCTTCGATTTCGCAGTGGATTGTTTGGCTGAGTTGTTCAGAGCTTTTGATCAAGGCCGAGCGGACGGGGTGTTCGAGATCCGTCCAAAGTTCAGGGATCCAGTACAGCCTTGTTGGCGCAGGAGCCTCAGCGGATTGGCGCTGTTTGTTCGAAGAAAGCAGCACCTCGGCTGCCGCTAGCAGCACCTGCGGGTCACGGCTGAACAGACCCGTTGTATCGAGGCTTGGTGCTAGCGGCTGCAGCCCTTGAACGGACACCGCACCATGGCTTGGTCGCCAACCCAGCAGACCGCACCAGCTGGCCGGCACGCGAATCGATCCACCGGTGTCGGTGCCCAGTGCCAAGTCCACGTCACCCCTGGCCACAGCGGCAGCGCTGCCGCTGCTTGAGCCACCGGTGATGCACCCAGGGTTGGCACTGTTGGGTGGGCTCCCGGTCCAGGGACTCTCCCCGCTGAGACCGAAGGCGAACTCATCCATGGTGGTGCTGCCTGTGCAGATTGCGCCCGCATCAAGCAGTTGTTGAACCGCGGTTGCGTTGCTCAGGCTTGGGGATTGTCGTTCTCGCCAATGGGGGTTGCCGCAGCCTCGCCGTTCTCCTTTGAGATCGAACAGATCTTTGGCTGCGAAGGTGTGGCCCTGGAGTGGACCTCCCTCGCTTCCGGTCATCTGCAGCCGGCGAATCCAGATGGTGTCTTCTTGCATCACTTGGGCCGAAGGCAACCTCGAACAGCGTGGGATTGCGGACCGACAGTTTTAGCCATAGGGGCCGAAGCGCGTGGCGCAGGCAGCACCGCAGCGGGCGCCGAGACGGACGGCATCGCCGACCTCCCAGCCAGCGGCGAGTCCAGCGGTGACCCCTGCGGCGAAGCTGTCACCGCAGCCGTAGGACTCGACCATGGGCCCAGGGAGGGGCTCCGGCGCGTAGCGACCTCCAGGCATCAGGAGGCCTCCATCGGCACCTTCCGTGGTGATTCGCAGCATGGGGGCGGGATCAGGTGTTCCCTCGGGAAGCTGTTCGCCGGGATCAAGGCCACTGCCGATCAAGGCATCGAGTGGAACCGATGCTTCCTGAAGCACAGGCAGACGCAGTCTTGGCGTTGCTGTCAGCACCTTGGCGGTGCGGGCAAGGCGCAGGCCAGCGGCATCGGTCGCTGATACGAACACGCCATCGCAGTCCGCGAGTCGTTCCCAGCCGAGGGCATCCTGCGCGCAGGGGGTGAGTCGATCTCCGATCACGGTGATGGCACGGTCGCCGCCTGGATCCATCAAGCTGATGCCACGTCGGCTCGGAGTGTCACGCCAGGCGATGACTGGCTCCACCCCCAGCTGCCTGAGCCGTTGTTCACTGCGATGTCCGATCGCATCGCTGCCGAGTGCGGTGAAAAACAGCACTCGTCTTCCGGTGAGACGTGCCAGCTGAACAGCCACCACCGCACCGGCGCCCGCCGGTTCCTCGAGGGATCGGCAGGCCCGGCTGATTCGGCCGGGCTGGGGGAGGCAATCCACCTCCAGAAAGGTGACCCATTCCTGATGGCCGATCACGGCCAGGTTCAATGCGGACAGGTCTGGCAGGTCGCTCAAAGCCACAGGGTTAAGGGACGGGCAGGATGGACTGAGCTGCATCCCGAAGGCGGACATTGATCTTGCCGCCCACGGAGTTCACCTTGACTCCGCCGATGATGTTGAGCGTCTCCCCATCGGGAGTGCTCACCTGAAGCGTTTCCCCATCAACCGCCCGAATTGAAACTGGGTTGGAGACCTCAGAGACGACAATGGGGGAGGCCACGTTCACATCACTGTTGACCTCCAGCGGCGTGCTGGTGTCCACCTGGATCGGCCGGCTTAAAGCAACTCCATCTGGAATTTTGACGCTTCCGCTCACTGGAAGAACCTTGGCTGCCTCCACAGACAGTGCCCCTTCGCTCTTGACGCGCACTGGGGTTTTGAACTGCTCCACGCTCACTCCACCGACGAGCTTCACCGGCAGAGGCTGACTGAGGGGCAGACCGATGGGGATCGGTTTTCTCAGAATCTGCACGGCAGCGATGGCCACAGCCCAGGCCGCCAGCACCACAGCCAGAGGCCAGCGACTGGCCATGAGCAGTTCGAACCAGCGGGGATCGTTCGTACGCGTTCGCGTGTCACCGCGCTCGGTCATGGCAGCCGTTCAATGCAATCAACTCGGTTGTACCGGGTTCTGGACGCGGCAGCATGACTTTGAACGCTCTTTTCTGTCGCTCAGAGTTCGTACTCCTCCTCGAATTGGGCCAGCAACCCTTTGTAGAGGGCAAGCGTTCCCTCACTTTCTTCTGTGAAACCCTCGGTTTCATAGAGCTGGGCTAGGTGGGTGCTGGCCATGTGCACGCGAGAAAACGCTTCCGCGTACTCGTTCTGGATGTCTTCTTCTCGGATATCCCGAATCATCGCGGAGATGAATTCAACCTTTTTCTGGGCGGCTTTGATATCAGCCTCCATCTCCTTGCTGAGCTTGCGGCGCTTGCGAGGCATGCCTCTGATCTGACAGCCCTCAACCCTAATGCACTCTCGCGTCTAAGACATAGATGGGAAGAGTTGGAATCGATTGCAGCGCAGTCGTTCTTGAGCGTCTGTGCCTGCAAGGATTTGCTGGAGTTTGCTTTTAGTTACTCGCGTTGTTACTTGCTTTGTTATCTGATTTTGATCGATCAACAGGGGGTGATGAGGGCAATGCGTGGTTGCAGCGCTGGCACTCAGGACTTAGCGTGCTGATACAAATATACTATCAGCGAAGGAAGCGTGGAGGAATGGCCATTCGTGGATGACCGTGATCTGGAGAGCTTCAAGGGGGCGCAGAGTTGCTCGAGTTGCAGCAGCTTTAGGTACGTATCCCTGGCTCAATGCCAGGTGCTGGGGTCTTGTCATCTGAAGCAGCGGCTTCTGCCGCCTGGAATGCAGCTCATCCGTAAGTGCAAGGCCTGGTCCCTCGCCACGCCTTGGGCGATGGGCTCAACTTCTGCAGCTGAGGTTTAATTACTAGGTGCTGACGCTAGATCTAGATTTAATATTCACCGTCTACACAAGCGTTGATGGCCTGGGAATACACGCAGCTCCGTTTTGTTCCACGCGGCAAAAGCTGGACAGGTGAAATTGAAGAGCTTTGGTTGGACGACAAGCAACTGATCTCCAGGAACCAACCACAACAGGTGAGTCTGGTAGAGCTGATGAATGAGCTTGGTTCCCAGGAGTGGGAGCTGGTGACTTATGCCCAGCCCTTCACCGGCTACCACGGGGGCTGCTACACCTTTAAACGCCAATGCTGAGATCAAAAAGGGGAGGGCATTCCCAGGGCCTCCCCAAGAGGCGCAGTGCCGTCCGGACTTCTGACTGCGCTCACTTCAGTGTGGTTCATAGCGATACACGCTTGCCAGGGGTAAATCACCTACTTATGGGCCGATACGGAGACGGGCACGGCTGGTCTGCATTGGGCGGCGGCAGCTGAGCCCTATCCAGTAGGGGAACGGACTATCTGGCGGGGCAGTAGTGGGCCGTCAGCCAGGCTTCAGTTCATTTCTTCTATGCAAAACGATTGTGCGCTGATGAGCCTCGTGTTAAGTGCAGTGGCGTCGCGATTGCGTTACGGATACGTGCTTCTGCTCTTTGACGAATGCGTTGCTGTGCTTTAAGCCTTAGCTCTTCTGCTGAGAGGTCCTGATATCCACGGAACACGTCAGTAATCGTTCGCTGCTGATTACTTTCGAGTGTGCTGAGGATTGCAGCCATCAGCGGTACATCTTTCTCTGTAAGCGTTACTGTTGCTGCGACTGCTACTTGGCATGTGTTTCCTTTGAAAAATGCTGGTGCTTCAAGCACGGCAACAGGCCGCACTGAATTTACAATGTTGAACATTTGGCAACTCCTTTAACGAGGTATTTTTTCTTTCATGCGGAATAGGCTCACGCCCGTATAGATAATCACTTGCTTATGTGAATACATTGGCTATGAATATTGAATTGTGTGGGATGTCTTCTCAATGCCTGCTACATTTTCTTTGTAGTCTTTAGGAACCTTTTGCTATGCGGCAGCTCATAGCACCATTGGTATTGTTATTAATTGCCATCGGCTTTTGGCTGTCTGACCGACCTACTGCTGATACAGCCGGCAGCGGCGAGAGTTCTGCGGATATCACAACGGATGATACGGACGTAGCGAAAAAGAAAGTGGACACTAAGGATTCGGCCGATACGGACGTAGCGAAAAAGAAAGCGGATACTAAGGATTCGGTCGGTACGGAGGTAGCAAAGAAGAAAGCGGACACTAAGGATTCGGCCGATACGGGGGTAGCGAAGAAAAAAGCGGACATTAAGGATTCAGTAGATACGATAGTGTCAGATGACATCTTTCCTCAGAAATATTTGACCAATTGGGAGACTGATGAGGGATTGCTGTCTTTGATGCGAGCTCCTGATAGCAAAACTATTCGGGGAATTTATTTTCACCCTGTTCGCACTAACGAAATAAGGGGAAAGATAGTCACTTCATACATTAGCAGGCGTTCTGCGGCGACATTGACAGGCTTCTGGTTTCAACCTGTTTCAGATAAGAAGTGCAATTTTGAAAAGAACGGAACTTATTACTGGGGAAGATTGGCCTTTATGTTTAAAGATAATAGCTTTAAGGGGATATGGGGCTATTGCGGTGACGAGGCTAATTATTACTGGAATGGTAAGCGTGCGTAAGCATTTTGGATTGTATTAAAAAAGCGCCTAGTTTTCTAAGCGCTTTTGAAGTGGTGCCACCCACAAACCCTGCTGAATGCAATCAACTGAACTAGACAGAGTCAATTTGACTGACTTCATTTTAGCTCAGCTTCACGCTTTGCTTTCACCTGCTGGTAACGCTGCTTGCCTGCCTGTATTTGAGCAGTCCTTGGATTGCTTGTCTTAATACAAGCAGCAAGGACGCCGTTCTCCAGAATCACAAGTTCCACGATGTTGCGATCAGCCATTTTGTGCAGAGACTCTTCGGCAAACTCTGCAAAGTCACGACGTGGATGCTCAGCGCCCTTGTTCCTCGCCGCCCTCAGCCCTAGAGCTGAGGGTGGAAGGTGGTGTCGATCAGAAGCAGAAGGGCAAATACTGGGCGCTGCAGGCGGCGTAGCCGTCAACCAGTGGGCCTAGGCCGATCTGATGCAGGATTCCTTGTCCAGTCAGCCCTTCGGTGATCACGCCGATCACAAAGCCGAGCATGGCGGCTCGTCCGTTGAAGCGCTCGACCCGTTCCAACTGCTCCTCATGAATGGCCCGGGCTGCGGAACCTTGAAACCAGCTGTCTTGCGCGGAATTACGTGTCATGACTTGCTTTCGCTCGTATTGCAACAAATCCTAACAGTTGTTTGACGAATGGCTCCGATCAGGGCTTTTTCCACTCCACTGGCTGTCTGCGCCTGGGATAGAGCTCGCGGCAGAGCGGGCACACGGTGCCATCGCAGCCGCGGGCTGTGCAGTGGTCCCGTCCATAAAAAATGATCTGCAAATGGAGTCTGTTCCAGGCGTCCTTGGGAAACAGACTTTTGAGATCCTTTTCCGTCTGCGCCACTGAGTCACCACTACTCAGTCCCCAGCGCTGGGCCAGGCGATGGATGTGGGTGTCGACCGGGAATGCCGGCACTCCGAACGCCTGAGCCATCACCACGCTGGCGGTTTTGTGGCCCACGCCCGGCAGGGCTTCCAGCTCCTCGAAGCTCGCCGGAACCTGGCCTGCATGCACATTCACAAGGATGTGGGCCAGCTTGTGGACATTTCTGGACTTGGTCTTAGCCAGGCCAAGCTGGCGGATGTGGGAGAGGATCTCTGCTTCCTCCAGGGCGGCCATCGCCTCCGGGGTGGGGCCAGCGGCAAACAATGCCGGTGTCACCTCATTGACCTTCTTGTCGGTGCACTGGGCACTGAGCAGGACCGCAATCAATAGGGTGAAGGGATCGCTGTGGTCGAGGGGGATCGGTGGCTCGGGATAGTGCGCGTTCAATCGCTCCAGAACCACGGCTGCCCGCTCGCGCTTCTTCATGACGCTGAAACGAAAACGCCATCGTTGCAGCGCTTTCTTCCGGATGCGAGCATCGACCACTGCTGACGGCATAGTTGATGAGCTCCCAGGAGTCCAGACCCGAATCCGACACGCTGAACGCCTATGAACGGGTGGTGCAGAAAGAAGAGGAAGCGGCGGAGAGGCGGGCGAAGGCTAAAGATGCAAAAGAGGATGACCCCAGTGATCTCTACCGACAGCACAGCCATCAGCAGTCGATGGAGGGAGGCTGAAGCTGAATCAGGACCCGGGTTGAATCGCTTTCTTCACAGACTCAACACCCTTCTGGATTGCTTCGGCGGGTGCCTTGATCATCTGCTGCTTGGTGTTTGACCAGATGTTGATGGCGTACACAATGGATCCTCCGATGATCAGCGCGGCTACCACCAATCCGAAGCCGTTGCCTCCCTGCTTGATCACAACGGGTTGTTGCTGATCCTGTTCGCTCATGGCCATGGTCGTTCCTGAAAGGGTTGTAGCCATGGAATTGTGCTCAAGCTGCTGATTTGGATCTGATCTACGGTCAATCTCGATGCGGCCTTCACCTCCTTGAACAGCACAACCCGTGGAGTGATTTACGTGTCGGTGTGGGTGGTGATCTGGGGCACCGCTTCGTCACTTGTTGACTGGCTTCTGCTCAATGCCGACCTCTATGAGACCGGCAGTTTTGGTCAAGTTGCCACCTTCATCGGCTATGGAGCGGCCGCTGCTGTTCTGGCCGTTAAGACGTCGGGACGTTTCCTAAGCAGTGGTCGTCAGGATGACCCTGACGCCTGAGGCTCTTTCCGAACGACTTTCGCTGTGATCAGTCCGGCAATGAATCCCGTGGCATGGCCGATCCAGCTCACGCCTGCAGGAGAAGCCCAGGGAAGAAGTCCGGGCAAGGCACTGCCGAACAGCACCAGCGTGATCAGGCTCAACAGGATGGCGAAAGGCCGCCGTTCGAGAAAGCCGATCAACAGCAGGTAGCCGAGGAGGCCATACACCACGCCCGAGAGGCCATGGGCGCCGACGGGCCAGAAGAGCCACACCGGGATCTCCATCAGGATGACCGCGATCCAAACGGCGACATAGGCCCTGGTGTTCCGCGCCAGCACCAGGTAACTGAGGGGAAGAAACACCAGGCTGTTGGCGAGCAGATGCCCAAAGCCCCCATGGCTGAAGGGGGCCGTGACCAGCGACCACCAGGGCGTCCCCGGGCCCATGGCCAGGTTCCAGCGACCGGCGAACACCAGTTGATCGATCAGCTCCTGGAGCCAGGCGATGCCGAGGAGGACCAGCGGAAGCGCGATCACTGCACGCGGAACGTCACACCCATCACGGCGGTGATGTCTTTGTCGATCGTGCGGGTGTCGTAGGCGCCGTAGCGGCCCATGTCGGTTGAATTCGGAACCGTGATCTGAAACGTGCCCGTATCGGCTTTGGTGATCGCTCCGATCCCTGACCCTGCCTGACGTGCAATGGCCACGGCGCGTTTGCGCGCGTCCGCTGTGGCTTTGGCGAGCATGTCGACCCGCTTGTCGGCGAGTTTGGTGTAGGTGTAGGCGGGCGGCTGAATCGTGAGCGAGACGCCATCACCCACCAGTGAACCGATGGATCGGGACACCTTGCTGATGAGGTTGACATCGGGCGTGCTGATTCGGATCGGCTGCCGGGCCGACCACTCGGTTTTGATCAAGGCCCCGTTCACGCGGTTGCGGATGTCATTGCTCGACGATTCGAGCACCGCGAGCTGAACCGAGCCATCGGGGACGCCCTGCGTACGCAGAAACGCCAATGTTCGCTGAAGATCAGGCTGCAGGTCTTGATAAGCGGCCTGTTGGCTTGTTCCGCTGCCTAGTACAACCACGGTCCAGTCGGCGAAGTCACTGCGGATGCGTTCCGTGCTGGCTCCCGTCACGGTGATGGTGTCCGCGGCTGTGCGTACCCCTTTCACGGCCACAGCACCGGCCACCACCAGTCCGGCACTGAGCACCACCATGGGCAGCACCAGCGGGGGCGTCCTGCGGATCCATCCAAGGAGGCCGCTCGCCGGTTCGCGTTGGGACTGCGTCTCGGTTTCGCCCACTGAATAACTCTTGTTCGTATCAAAACCCTAGAGATTGGGGTGTCTTCCGGCATGTCCGTAACGGAACGGAGCTGTGACCGGCTATGAATCCTTCACCGCTTCTCCGATTCCCTCAATGACCTCCAAAACTGAGGTGATCGTGATTGGGAGCGGCATCGGCGGTCTGTGCTGTGCAGCTCTCTGTGCTCGCGCTGGCCATGAGGTGCTCGTCCTGGAGGCCCATGGGGCCGCAGGCGGAGCTGCCCACGGCTTTCAGCGCCAGGGTTATCACTTCGAATCCGGTCCATCGCTTTGGAGCGGACTGGGCCGGTGGCCCAGCAGCAATCCTCTCGCTCAGATTCTTCGAGCTCTCGATGAACCCCTCGAGGTGATGCCTTACCGGGACTGGGATGTTCTCTTCCCAGAAGGCCACCTCCGGATCGGTGTTGGCGCCAAAGGCTTTGAGCAGGTGGTGCAACAACTTCGCGGTGATGCGGCCTTAGAGGAATGGCGGCGTTTCGCCAGGATGCTGCAGCCGATCGCAGCGGCGGCTGATGCCCTTCCCCTTCTGGCGCTTCCAGCGGGAGGAGTCGATGGAATCGGGCCCCTTTTCAGACGCAGTGGCCGTTTGTTGCCTCACCTTCCGGCCCTTCGGCATCTCACCGGTGCCTTTGGACCTCTTGTGGACCGTCATCTGACGGACCCCTTCTTACGCCATTGGGTTGATCTGCTCTGTTTCCTGATCAGCGGCATGCCGATGGCGGACACCAATGCTGCAGCCATGGCCACCCTGTTCGGGGAGTGGTTTGATCCCGACGCCTGTCTTGACTTTCCCAAGGGTGGAAGTGCCGGTGTTGTGAACGCTCTTGTGCGGGGCTTGCAGAAGCATGGGGGGACGTTGCGACTGGGTGCCCGGGTGAAACAGATAAGGCTTGATGGCGATCGGGTGATCGGCGTGGAGCTCACCAACGGCGAGCAACTGGATGCTGATCATGTGGTGAGCAATGCCGACGCCTGGAGCACGGCGGCGCTGCTGCCTGAGAATGGGGCGTCGCGATGGCGTCAGGAGCGTTTGAACACGCCCGCTTGCGGTTCATTTCTGCATCTTCATCTCGGGTTTGATGCTTCTGGGCTGGACGATCTGCCGATTCACACCGTCTGGGTCGGGGACTGGGAGCGTGGCATCACCGCGGAGCGCAACGCGGTGGTGGTGTCGATTCCGTCGGTGCTTGACCCCGGCATGGCCCCTGCCGGTCAGCACGTGCTGCATGCCTACACACCAGCGAATGAACCCTGGGAGCTCTGGAGCGGGTTGGATCGCTCCACGCCGGACTACGAACGCCAGCGTGCGGATCGTTGTCAGGTGTTCTGGCATGTGCTGGAGCAGCGCATTCCGGATCTCCGTAGCCGGTGCCAGGTGGTCATGGAGGGCACACCCCTGACCCACCGCCATTATTTGTCGGTGCACAACGGCAGCTACGGCCCGGCCCTTTCCGCTGCTCAGGGCCTGTTCCCTGGAGTGCAGACCCCGGTGAAGGGGCTTCTGCAGTGCGGTGCCAGCACGTTTCCTGGAATCGGTATCCCTCCGGTGGCTGCCAGCGGTGCGATGGCAGCCCATGCCATCACCGGAAAGAAAGCCCAGGCTGAGTTGCTCGAAAGCCTGGCGCTCTGACGACCCTGCCCTGAACAAGTCCAAGGAGCGATTGGCCTTAGGGACACGCGCTTTCCCTTTTCTTTCTTTAGGTTCCGCGCCGATGTCGAGGGCTGCCAGTGGTCGTTCAGGTTCTCAGTGCCAACGAGCGCTACAAGCTGGATGGCAGTGATGACGCACTCTTCTACAGCGAACCCCGCTTCGTTCAGCATCTGGATGCTGGCTTCAGAGGGCGACTGACCCAGCTCTACAGCGAGCGCATCCCCGGTTGTGCTGTTGTTCTCGATCTGATGAGCAGCTGGGTGAGTCACCTCCCTGACGACCAGCGTTACGAGCAGGTCATCGGCCATGGCCTCAACGCCCAGGAGTTGCAGGCCAATCCCCGCCTCGATCGTCATTGGGTTCAGAACCTCAACGAGTTGCAGTCGTTGCCCCTTGACGACAGCAGTGTGGACTGCACCTTGATCGTTGCGGGTTGGCAGTATCTGCAGCAACCGGAAGCCATCGCCGAGGAGCTTCTCCGAATCACCCGCCCCAACGGCCAGGTGATCGTGGCCTTCAGCAATCGCATGTTTTTCACCAAAGCTCCCCAGATCTGGACCGATGGAGCGGACGGCGATCATCTCCGCTACGTCGCTGAGGTGCTGATGGCCCAGGGTTGGCCCAAGCCGGAACTGGTTGCTGAGGAGACCCGCAAGCCTGGTCCCATGGGATGGGTGGGCGGAAAGGGCGATCCTTTCTTTGCGGTGATCGCTACCAAACCCGTTCCATCAGTTGTCACCTTCTGATTCGTCAGGGGGAATCGACTGCCAGCCACTGTCCCAGAGCGATCGGTCGCGGAGCTCTCTCCAGCTGAGGCGAAGCCGCACCTCGGGGGTGAGAACTGAGCACAGCTCCACCCAGCGCTCGGATCCCCGTCCCCCCTGGAGCACGAGGCGGAAGTGGCGTCTCCCTCCCCGGGGGATGCGGCTTGTCCATGCTTTGGCTGCTTTCCAGCTCACCTAGCCTTCGTTCATTGCCTGCAGTTCATGATGCCGCTGCTTTGGGCTCGCCTGTTGCCGATGGTCAGCCGGGCATGACCACCAACGGCTACTGAGATCCCCAAACGGATCTTGCCGCGTTGCTGGAGATCATGGAGGGACAGGCTGCTGCAGCCTTGGCAGACTTGCGGGCGATCCTGGCCGATGTGATCAAGGAGACCCTGCCATGAGCCCGCGCACGATCGCCATCAGTGGAGCGTCTGGCAAGACCGGATTCAGAATTGCCGAAGAGGCGCTGGCGGCTGGAGATCAACCGCGGCTGCTATTGCGCGCCGATTCACAGATCCCAGCGTCGCTGGAGGGTTGTGAGCAGCACCGTTTGAGCTTGATGGACTCCTCCTCCCTGGATCGGGCCCTCCGTGGCGCGGATGCGCTTGTGATCGCCACCGGAGCGCGTCCGTCGGTGGATCTCACTGGTCCGATGCGTGTCGACGCTTGGGGTGTGCAGCGGCAGCTGGAGAGTTGCCAACGGGTGGGGCTGCGCCGTGTGGTGCTGGTGAGCTCTCTCTGTAGCGGACGCTGGAGGCATCCACTCAACTTGTTTGGGCTGATTTTGGTGTGGAAGCGCGTGGGGGAACGCAGTCTTGAACGCAGCGGCTTGGATTGGACCGTGATCCGCCCGGGCGGGCTTTCGGAACGGGAGGAGTCGCTCGAGAACGAGGGCGTTGTCTGGACAGGGCCAGATCAACAGGAGAGTCAGTCCATCCCCCGGCGCCTGGTGGCCCGTTGCTGCCTTGAGGCCTTGGATACGCCGGGATCGATCGGTCGGATCCTTGAGGTCACAAGTAACGCTGGGCAAACCGTGCAACCGCTATCGAAGGCGATGTTGAGTATCGATTCCTACGGCACAACCAAGGGCACCGCGCGATAACTAGTCCGTCAAAGGGCATTGCTCTGGGGCGCAAATCGGGAGATCCAAGACGGGCCGGCACCCGTCTTTTTTATTCAGACTCTCCGCACAGAACGGCGTGCTCATGGCTGATGTGGATCTGGCGGTGATTGGCGCCGGCCTTTCAGGCTGTGCTCTGGTGTCGGCTCTTCGCCGCAACCACACGGTTGACTCGATGGTGATCTTCGAGGCCGGACGCGGGCCGGGAGGCCGTTGTGCAACGCGACGCCGGCGGGATGATGCCCTCTGGCGACTGGATCATGGGGCACCGACCCTGAGCTTCAGCGGTTCACCCCAGGGACGGTTGGGCACGCTGGTTGGCGATCTTTGCGATCGCGGGGTTCTGGCTCCGGATGCTGGTCCCGTGGTCGGTCTCGATGGGGATGGCGCTCTGTGTGAGCCTCCCGCTCATCCGTTGCTTTGTGGTCCGCGCTGGCGCGGCCAGCCCACCATGGCCGCCGTGGCCGAAACGCTGTTGGCAGACGCTGGTGACGCTGTCTTCACCTGCTTTGGGGAGCGGATCAGCAAGCTCAGCTGGGAGGACGGACGCTGGTTGCTGCCCGGTGGCTGGCGGGCACACACGCTGGTGTTGAGTGGAACACTGCTCGCCCATCCGCGCTCGCTGGCGATGCTGGGCTGGCCCGATGTTCCATTGCGCAGCGCTGTGGCTGTTGGGGTTGATCCCGGCCTTGATGCAGCGCTTGAGTTGATTGCCGTGATGACGGCCAGCGTGCGCTGGAACCTGATGCTGGAGTTGCCTTCGGTCACTGGCGATCCGTTCTCCAGCGATTCGTTTCCCAGACAGATCTGGCTCACACCGGAGGCTCGGGATCATTGCGGTGTCGAACGGCTGGTTCTGCATCAACAGAGTGGTGGCCGCCTCGGTTTGGTGGTGCATGGCCTCGACGATGGTGCTGCGATCAGGCCGGACACCCAACCGGATCTGCTCGTGCATCACGAGAAGCGACTGCTGGCGGTTTTGCCCCAGCTGCTTGTGCCGTGGCCTGCCTTGCAGGCAGCTCTCCCTGGGGCGCGAAGCCTCGGGGTGATGCGCTGGGGTGCGGCGCAGCCCCTGGATCAAGCGCTGCCCAGGTCTCTGCAGTGGTGTCCGCAGGCCCGGGTGGGCTTCTGCGGCGACTGGATTGCTGGCGCAGGCTTCGGGATGGCGGAAGGCGCTCTGCAGAGCGCGCTGGATCTGGCAGAAACGCTGCAGTGATGCGTCCGGTCGCTGAAGCAACACTCAGATTTGTTTCATCAGCTAAAAAAAATCCCGAGATTGCCCGCTGAGGCTGGCTGTGTTCCGGATCGCGCGTCAGAACTGAGGAAAGGCTTCCTTCCATGCGATCGCATTTTCAGCCGGTTCGGCTTCACGCCAGCGTCCACGACGACGACCCCTGCCAGTGCGCTGGATGTGTGGCCTTGCGAGGTCGCCTGCAAACCATGGTTCTGTCGGCACCGGGGCGATCGACATCGAGGCGTCCCAGCACGGAACATCGCTGAGCGTTGGTTTCAAGGTTGGTTGAAGCCTTGATTCTCTAGCGCTTGGGCCAGGGTCTGAAGGCGTTGAGCATTCACCCCAAGATCCGAGTCCCCCAGGCGTGAAACAGATCGGGCTTCGATCCGTTCGGGGGTGGATGCATTGAGCTCCAGATCATCAACAAAGCCGAAGATGCGGCTGCTGAAGGTGGCATGGAGGTAGGCATCCTCCCGACTGATCACCTCCGCTTGGGGCGTTGATTCGATCAGTGTGGTGAGGCTCTCCAGTGCTGCGCTGGAATCCGTCACAGCCCATTCGACCCGCGCGCAGTGCGCTGGCCCAGGGCAGGCGCTGAGATGGCCTCCATTGACGCCCAGATCCTCTGGCACCGGGCCGACCAGATGAAACAACGCGAGCACCAGGGGGAGAGCGAAGAGAGCAAACGTGGGCATGACTTGATGATGAGCGGGTGGGCGGCTCAGGTCCAGCGCACTGGATCCTTGGAGTTCAGATGCTGCACATGATCGACGTCACGATCGAGAAGATCGTGGCTGATCGTGAGGCAGATGCTGTCGAGGGGAAGGGAGAAGCTGCTTCCGTCGGAGTCGAAAGGTCCCTCGACGTAAGCGCCGATGCGTTCCGCCATGAGGAACAGCAGCACAATCAGCACTCCACTGATGGGGTTCTGGTGCCTGGACCCGGGTTCGTGAAAGTACAGAAGCAGAAGCAATCCGAACAGCCAGGTGAGAAGGCGTACGAACACGTCATAAGACGCGGGCAGCGGTGTGTTGCGGATCCGTTCCAGTCCTCCGATGGCCTCCGTGCAGGCATTGGCCACCTGCATCAGCTGCAACCGTCCGAAACTGTCAATGTGCCCTTGGTGATAGAGGGCTCTGATCCATTCGGCCCGCAGCAGACAGAGCTGACACAGGCTGCTGTTGCGGGGCAGCTTGAGGCCATCGAGAAGTCGTCCCTGCAGCTCTCTGAGCTCCCGATGCCAGAAATTACGCAGCTCGAAGTTCAGCTGCCACACCAGCGCTATCTGCAGCAGCACCAGGGGGTAGTGGGTAGTCCCGGCGCCGCGTACTGGGCGGATGGCCGTAGTCACCGAGATCAATCATGTTTTTGATGTCGCGGTCGCTCCTCCGAGACGGCGATCATGACTGCACTTGTGGCAAATCCATGCATGCCAGCTGGACCGAGCAGTGGTGGCCGGTGGCTTATTTGCGTGATCTCGATCCGGGCAAGCCGCAACGCTTCACATTGCTGGAGAGGGACCTCGTTCTGTGGTGGGACGGTGTCAACAGCACCTGGCGCGCCTTCAATGATGTCTGTCCGCACAGGCTGGTGCCCCTGAGCGAGGGGCGCATCAACTCCGCGGGCGATCTGGAGTGTCCTTATCACGGCTGGAGTTTCAACGGGGAGGGGCACTGCACCCGCATCCCCCAGATGGGGGATGCGGGTAGAGCCCGTGGCCGACGGTCCAACTGCGCCAGCCTGCCAACGCGCTCGGCCCAGGGGTTGCTGTTCGTTTGGAGTGGTGATCCGGAGAAGGCTGAGTCCAACGATCTGCCTCTGGTGCCTTCGCTTCAGGAAGAGGGGGATGGCTGGGCCGATGGGTGGATCGTGCAGGACACGTTTCGCGACTTGCCCATGGACGCTCTCACCCTGCTCGAAAATGTGCTGGATGTGAGCCATGTGCCCTTCACCCATCACAAAACCGTCGGAAAACGGGAGAACGCCGCTCCTGTGCTGGCTGTGATTCAGTCGGAGGATGACTCGGGTTTTGAAGCTGTCTGGGACGAGGGCCCCCGTCGGGGGCGGCTGGGTTCCCAGTTCACCCATTTCAAAGCTCCCCAGTTGATGTGGCACGACCTCGATGCCAAGGGGTTCGCGCGGATTCTCACCGTGGTGTACGCCGTGCCGATTCGCCGCGGGCAGTGCCGTTTGTTCGCCCGGTTCCCGTTTCAGTTCAAGTCGGCGTTACCGAAGGTGGTGGTGGGTCTGCGCCCCCGCTGGCTGCAACACATCGGCAACCACAAAGTTCTGGAAGACGACCAGGTGTTTCTGCACTGGCAGGAACGGGTGCTGGAGTCTGCTGGCGGCAGCGCTGGCGCCGAGCGCGCGTTTTTCCTGCCCACTGAAGCGGATGTGTATGTAGCAGCGTTGCACCGGTGGATCAACAACCATGGTGGAGAGCCCTTCGCCGGACAGCCGCTTCCTCCCAGGCAGGAGGTCGACGCTCTGATGGATCGGTATCACAGCCATACCGTGCATTGCCGCAGTTGTTCCCAGGCCTTGCGGTGGATTCGCATCGGGCAGCCGTGGTGCTGGGTCGTCCTCTGGACGGCTGCGGTGTTGATCGGTCTGGGGCAGATGGGCTGGTTGAGTGCCTGCGGAGCGCTGCTGGCACTTTTCGCTGGTCTGCTTCTCCAGCGTCTGCGGCGTTGGGAGCGGGGTTTGACGGCCGGTGATGGGCTGGCGCCGCGCAATTATGGAACCTGATTAATGACATCATCGGCTCGGAGATGATCCGTGTGACCTCCCCCTGCCCTGACAGCGTGATCGTGGCGCTTGGGGTTCATGACTGGCCAGTCTGGGCCAGTGAAGTGAGTGAATTTCCCTGGCATTACGACCAGAGGGAAACCTGCCTGCTGTTGGAAGGCGATGTGACGGTCACTCCCAACTCCGGCGAGTCCGTGCACATCAAGGCGGGTGATCTGGTTGAGTTCCCTGCCGGGCTCAGGTGTACGTGGACCGTGCATCAACCCGTGCGCAAGCATTACCAGTTCGGTTGAACGTTGGGCTCCTTGCTGACGCGCTGCAGTCTTCAGACATCCACATCGGCTCCCCACTGAGGTCGGCAGGGTCGCCAGCCCACCCTCAAAAGCTCTCTCCACAGCTGCTCCGCGGTTTCTCGCCGCAGGTGCACCCGGGTGGTCAGCAGAGGAGGCTGGTCTGGAAAAGGTCTCCCTGAATCCACGAACACGCGGGGGTCGCGGTTCCAGCTTTTTTCATCGGGATGGAAGCGCTTCGTGTTCTGGGTGCTTGGGTCCTGGATCCAGCCGTGACGGGGCATCGCTTGCGGGGGGTGATCAGAGAAGCGCGCATCCACTCCTCCGCCTTGAACGGTGCGTAGGGCGAACTCGGAGCCATGGAGACGCTGCTGGTACACCTGTTCTAGGCAGGTAGTACAGATGTGTCAATGCGTTGTGGCGTTGTCCGTGTGGCACGACTAAAGACAGGGGAACACTGTTGCGGCTTCCGCTTTGATCTCCGTCTGGCAAGCACCGTTTGCGGGGGCCCCTCTTGAGCGCGGCCAGCGGCCTGCTCTCGAGCCTGCTGCCGATGAGCTGGTGCTGGAGGTGATGCACTGCGGCCTCTGCCACAGCGACCTTTCGATGATCGGCAATCACTGGGGCGTCAGCCGATATCCCCTGGTGCCGGGTCATGAAGTGATCGGTAAGGTCACGGCTGTGGGCGAGGGAGTGGATCCCGGCTTGATCGGCGAGGTTCGCGGTTTGGGGTGGATCAGCGGCAGCTGCAACCATTGCAGCCTCTGTCT
>ERZ802831.287-NODE-287-length-26349-cov-12.7538_pt1 | contig 26349 bp, 27 predicted proteins | sample MGYA00345655_ERZ802831 | MGnify/ENA primary metagenome ERZ802831 (study PRJEB30503, sample SAMEA104212376) | marine metagenome | biome: Westerlies Biome; feature: [SRF] surface water layer (ENVO:00010504) within the epipelagic zone...; material: water...
GACCGAGTATTTCGTTGGGCTTTTTGACGCCATGTCTCACGGCCTCTGTGATTAGATGGGTGTATCCAAACAGAAGCTGCTCACGACCGCAACACATCTCAATAGGTAGAGATCCAGTCGACCTCTAGCGCAAATGCACCGTCCATGCCGTCGTTGATCATCAAACCTAACTCGGCGACTTCACCTGCGGTAATTGCAGGGGCGTTCAGACGCCGCCCACGCCAGTTAGGCCAGAACGACGCGAACGGCAAGGTCACTTCGAGCCATTCGCCGTCCTCCGTCGCAAACTGCGACCAATAGGAAATCCGTGAGTTCTTGGGACGTAATCGAAAGGTATATGTCCGTCCATCCCCACGAACTTTCAAACGCATACCCGCTGCATCTTTGCCAAGTAAATCGCGAGCCGACACCCGAATGGAGGCGAAACCGCCACCATTGGTATTGAGCGAACCAGAGAATGATAAAGCGTCGCCATTTGCACTAACGGCGCCTAACGACCGTCCACCCATCACGTTGTCGTTTATTACCCGCCACTCCAAGCTCTGTGCTGCCACTGTTTGCTTAGTCTCATTGGCATACATGCCTACCGCTCCAAACGCTAACGAAACTCCTAACCCAATCTTGACTGCTCTGCGCATTGTTTACCCCTGAGTGCAAAATATCACCGATCAATTCATAGGCACCACGTATACCCCAGAAGCAGCAGCTGAAATGGTAATAGTCCCCCCCATGCCAGAGTGGTTGAGGCAGTAGTAGTACAGTGTTGTTACGCCTTCGGGAATTGTGATTTGAACGTAGGCTCCAGCAGTACCACTGCTGCTAACGCGACTGACGCCCTCGGTAAACTCTGCACCCCCGGCGTGGATTCCGTTAGCGGTCTCAGAAAAATAGACCGGATGTGTGGAGTTGGTGCCATCCGACTGCAAAAAGCGATAGGTTTGGCCCACCTCTAAGCTTAGATCGGGACTGATATTGTCGTTGATCGAATATTTGTTGCCGGTCCCGTAGCCGTTGGTGCCGCGAGCAACCACCAAGTTAAACTCGACTGGAGCCTCAGCCACCGCCTCCGCCACGTCCTTGATCTCTACCGCGAGCTGCTGCCGTGTTTCTGCCACTCCATCGCTCACAACAACTGTCAGATCATAACTAGACTGCGCCTCGTAATCAGGAGCCGTCACGAACGATATGACTCCGACATCCGAAACCTCAAAGGCGGCAGCATCGGCGCCTTCCAACGAAAAGCTTAATGCGTCGTCATCGGCATCGGACACTTCCAGTGTTAGCAAACTGGATTGGTTTTCAAGAACTTGCACGGTAGCGTCAAGCCCTAGGATTGTCGGCGCACTATTAGCGGTCGTTTCATCAAGATCAACGATTTCAATCGTTATCGACTGAGCCGTGGTTTCAACCCCATCGGAAACCTCAACCGTCACTGAATAGGACGCCTTTGACTCGTAATCTGGTGCAGAGACAAAACTCAATACGCCGTCATTGTCGATGCTGAGCGCATTGGCGTCTTCGCCACTGAGACTAAAGGAGAGATCGTCTCCGTCTGCATCCGCCGCGCTTACTGCTGTCACAGCGGATTGGTTCTCGTCCACTTGAAGCGTTGTCGCCAGGTCTAACGTGGGCTTAGCGTTGGTCGAACCCACGCCATAGCTGCTAGCATCCGTTCCGCCCGAACCCCCACCACCACATGCACCAACCAGCAGTGCGCCCATAACCATAACCCCTGTGCGGTGCCGTACCATCGCTTTTTTCAACACTGACTCAAACATACCGACTCGTTCTTTTGCAAAAGAGGCGGCAAGATGGCCCTCAACTCATGCAAAAAGCATCAACGTTAGATTTAATTCACATCAATAACGACTTAGCCGTCGGCAAATTCTAGACACAGCATGGACACCGACCGTAGAACTCCCACTCCCGCAGAGTTGGCCGCATTTTCAGCCGCGTTTGAGCGCCACAACCGGGATATGTCTATCTGTCTTCTGCTGATACTCGATATAGGGGGGCCATACTTCAGCCATGATATCCCAGAGTTTTTGGCGCCGCGTGTCATCAATCGTGACCGCCGTGGCGACAAACTTGTCAGCGGCAACCTGCACTCGGACCTCAGGTTGCGCGACCAAGTTGTTGTACCAAGCCGGATGCTGTGGAAAACCACCCTTTGAGGCCACAATGATGTAGTCACCGTCGTCTTCGCCATAAATCAATGGCAGCATCCGCTCTTCGCCACTTTTACTGCCAATTGTAGTTAGCAGCAGTGTCGGTACACCGCGCCAAATATGGCCATCAGCGCCGTCTGTGGCGAGGTAGTTACGCATATGTTCTTGAGCCCAATCAGGCAGTGTCGATGCCATAGTTCTTTTCCTCAGGTCACTAACGACCGTTAATGCGTTGTCTTCGATGTATTAAAACGCGCTTTGGCAAGCCACAACGCCACCATTGGCACCGCAAAAATGGCGCCCGCAATTGACGCGGCAACAATACCGCCGCCGTTATCATCTATAAGGTTCCAAACAATCATGGCGATAACAACCTGACCCGCGTACACCGATGCCCAAGGCCACATCCAACTGCGCATTCGCCAGAAACCATAAGCCCCTGCTGCATATATTGCCCAGTGCAATGGCTCGGTAGCCTTAGCCCACCAACCTGTTAGAGAAAAACCGAACCAAATCTCATGATCCTCAGCTACCGGTTTTAAAAACAGATCGAAGGGCATGTAAATAAAGGTCATATAACAACAAAAATAAAACAGGCCATTCATCCACCAAGGGCGCAACCCCCAGTCCTCTCGCAGTTTGGTGATCATGCTCGTCTCTTCTCCAAGGTCATCAAGCGATCGCATTGGGCAGGGGCTGCTTCGCAAAATACGCCTGTAGATTTGCCATGGCACACAACCCCATGGCTTCTCGAGTTTCGCGAGTGCCGCTCCCCATATGCGGTAACAATACCACCTGTTCTAACGCTTGTAATTCCGCTGGCACACTCGGCTCATGCGCATATACATCTAAACCTGCGCCCGCAATTTCTGCATTTTTTAACGCCTCGACGAGATCATCTTCCACCACCACGTCGCCTCGTGCTGTATTGATAAGCACAGCGTCTTTGCGCATAAGAGTAAGCGCGCGAGCATCAATTAAATTACGAGTTTCAGGTGTGGCGGGGCAATGCAAACTAACGAAGTCAGCCGTGGCCAATAGCTCATCCAACGACAGAAACTCAGCGCCCAGCTCCAACCCGACGGATTCTGCTACGTGAGAACGGCCGCTGTAAACCACACGCATGCCAAAACCATGATGGGCTTGGCGGGCCATAGCAATACCAATTCGTCCCATTCCAACAATACCCAAAGTTTTACCCGTCACCTGAGTCGATAACATGTGCGTGGGATGCCAGCCTTGCCAATCGCCATTGCGGACCAAACGCTCACCCTCGCCCGCTCGCCGCGCGCACATCAACAACAAGGTCATAGCGATTTCAGCAGTGGCCGCTGTAAGCACACCTGGGGTGTTTGTGATCTCCAGTCCATTTGCCCTAGCCGAGGCTATGTCGATGTGATTGTACCCAACCCCAAAGTTCGCCAACAGCTTCGCCCGAATACCGAGCTTTGACGCAGCAGCAAAAACATCCGCCGTTAATGCATCGGTAACGGTCGGGCAGACTGCATCGGCTTGAGTCAAAGCGGCAGCCAGTTCAGCAGCTGAATATGGCACGTCAGCGTCATTACGAATCAGCGTGTATTTCTCGGCAAGCGCGGCCTCGACTGCTTCGGGCCAGCGTCGCGTCAGCAACACTACCGGTTTCTGGTTTTTCAAACGCCCTCCTGTTATATATTTTGATCGCCCGTGCGAATCGATATTAATCTTTCTCTGGGCAGAATAAACTGACGTATTACTGGCAGTACCTTGGGAACCGCAATGCAAGCAACAGCAAAAAATTACCATCATTTTATCGACGGCAGTCAGGTCATCGGCACCTCCGGTAGAACCCACTCAATCTACAACCCCTCTCAAGGAAGCGTCAGCGGCGCAGTAAGTCTTGCAACCACTGCAGAAGTCGACTCTGCGATTGCCAGTGCCGCCAATGCGCTTGGCGAATGGAGCAGCATGAACCCCCAACGCCGCGCGCGCGTGCTTTTCAACTTCAAAGCCTTAGTAGAGGCTAATGCCGACGAGCTAGCGTTACTCATCGCGAATGAGCACGGTAAAGTAGTCGCCGATGCGCATGGCGATATACAACGCGGTCTAGACGTGATCGAATTTGCTTGTGGAATGCCACACCTAAGCAAGGGCGAGTACACCCAAGGTGCTGGACCCGGAATAGATGTCTACAGTATGCGTCAACCCGTCGGTGTAGTTGCTGGCATCACCCCTTTTAACTTCCCAGCAATGATTCCGATGTGGATGTTTGGGGTCGCGATCGCCACTGGCTGCACCTTTGTTTTAAAACCGTCAGAGAAAGACCCGGGCGTGCCGCTGCGGCTGGCGGAACTCATGATGGAAGCCGGTGCGCCAGCTGGAGTACTAAACGTTGTCAACGGCGACAAAGTAGCGGTCGATGCCATACTCGATCACCCCGCAATTCAAGCGGTCAGCTTTGTGGGTTCATCTGACATTGCGCATTACGTTTACCAACGCTGTGCCGAGACTGGCAAACGCGTACAGGCGATGGGTGGTGCCAAAAATCACGGTATTATCTTGCCGGACGCTGACATGAGCCAGGCAGTTAAAGACATCAGTGGCGCCGCTTACGGGTCTGCCGGAGAACGCTGCATGGCCCTATCGACGGTAGTCACTGTCGGCAACGAGACCGGTGATCGTTTCATCGATGCAATGCGAGCCGAAATCGATCGACTTAAGGTCGGCATTTCTACGGATCCGGCTGCGGATTATGGCCCCGTCGTCACTGCTGCGCACAAACAACGCGTCAGCGATTATATAAAAATGGGAGTAGACGAAGGTGCGGAGCTGGTCGTGGACGGCCGTGGCTTCCAACTGCAGGGATACGAAGAGGGATTCTTTTTAGGCCCATCTCTGTTTGATCGAGTATCGCCAGACGCCCAAAGCTACCACGATGAGATTTTCGGCCCAGTGCTGCAAGTACTGCGCACCGAGGACTTTGAAACCGCAATGGAATTACCGTCCCAGCACCAATACGGCAATGGGGTCGCCATATTCACTCGCAACGGTGGTGCAGCTAGAGAATTTGCCCAACGCGTCAATGTTGGCATGGTCGGCATCAATGTACCGATACCGGTCCCCGTCGCTTATCACTCTTTTGGCGGCTGGAAACGCTCCGCCTTTGGCGACATGAACCAACACGGCATGGAAGGCGTGCGCTTTTACACCAGAACAAAGACAGTCACCCAACGCTGGCCGGAACAGACGACTGCGGAGTCTTCATTTGTAATACCAACGATGGATTAAGGCCGAAAATCCCCAAAGCTTCGGAGCTTTTCTGCAGAGGTGCGAAGTGCACGAACTTTTGTTCGAGTCCTTACTCCTCCCAACTATAATCTTGGCGGCTCAACGCAGCTGCGTTGGGATCGAAAAAAAAGAAATTGTTAGACTTGCTAGCTTGCACTTTTTATTGCGTAACGCTTGTAACCTCCAGCAAGAAAGAATTGCCTGCTTGAGCCCTCAGAAGTCATCCAACTTATCATTGATTGACGAAAGCAGGCTCAGCGCTGCGCCCACAGCCTTACCACTCAAGAACAAAAGCAGAAACGGTAACCATAGCCTGCCAGCAATAACTCGAATTTCAGGCACCCCTACGCCGAAAAACTCCATGCCATCCGCCAGCACAAAACTTCCGACAAAAACCAGAGAAATGCACCAAAAAACAACCCAAGAAAAGGCCGTAAAAATTGACCAGACGTAAATCGCACTTAAATTTCTAACGAACTTAAACATACCACCCACTCCACCATATAGAGCGGAATAGATAGCAAGATATGCAACATTTAGGTGCTCACTTCCGACAGACGGTGGCGTATCTGCGACAAAGCCACTAACTGAGTCGTATCCAGAAGTTACGAGCCGATTGCGTCGCTTCTAGAGACCTTTGCAAAAATAACAATAACCCGGGTGATCGGCCAAGACAGATGTGCAGCCGGCAACGGCAGCAAGCAAAGCTAGCGGTTTTTTAAAAAACGCACAGTCCGATTAACATAAACCCTTAACAGGCAAAAGCGCACCATGCACAGCTCTTGCTGAGTCAGAGCCAAGAAAGCAAATCACCTCACCCAAATCTGCTGGACTGACCCACGCATCAAAGTCAGCATCAGGCATTGCGGCACGGTTGCTGGAGGTATCAATGACACTCGGTAAAACAGCATTGACGTTAACGCCAGCGGCTTTAACTTCTTCGCTTAGAGATTCTGTGAGTCGCATTACCGTAGCCTTAGAGGCCTGATACGCACTCATATCAGCGCTGCCCTGCAGCGCACCAAGCGCCCCTACATTGATTATGCTGCCACGACCTCGTCTCACCAAGGTCGGCACAGCGGCCTTTAGCACCTGCCGTAATGTAGTGACATTAATATCAAACATTCGACGCCAAAACGCATCTTCGGTCGCATGAACGCTGGGCCCCATATCAAAACCACCGGCAATGTTAGCGAGCACTTCGAAATCGCCAATCTCGTCGAATACCGCTTGTACCGCCGCCGCATCGAGTAGATCAACGCTATGCGCTTGGCCAAGCTCCGAAGTAAAGCCGTCGGCCACATCTAATAGTACAAGCTCCGCGCCCTGATCAAAGGCGACTTGTGCAACCCCGGCACCCAAACCGCCGGCGGCACCAGTGATGACTATTTTTTTTCCTGCTAGCGACATATCGGCTTTTCCTCTTATTTTCAAAGCCACCATCGTACCCGTCTACAGAGAGAATTCACCCTGCCCTTGCGCCCCTCGCTGCGCCTATACTTACAACTCATAAATTTCGGGGGAAGTATGATGTTGCCAAGAATTCTAGCGGGACTAGTGGGGCTAATAATGCTGGTCACGGCACTGGGTTGGATAACCGACCCAGCTAGCGCCGCGGCAAATCTCGGCATGCCTTTACTGGACGGCATCGGCCGCAGCACACAGATCGGCGACTTCACTGCATTCTTTGTCGCGGTCGCCGGGTTTAGCTTGTATGGCGCTTGGAAAGAGAGTCCGCATTGGGTGCGTAGTGCCGCCATAGTTTTATTGTTGGCAGCTGTTTTTCGCACTAGCTCTTGGCTTATGCACGGTGCTGCATTTGCAACACCGCAAATTGTCGCTGAGGTGATTCTTGCCGCTGCGTTACTGTTTTCAGCTTCACGCTGGCCGGATACGGGGCCGGAAACCGACTAGAGGATTTCTCCTCGAATTAGTTACGCCTACCTGCATCCGTTGTGGTAGGCGCAACTATCCTTGCTGCGCGGGCACCTCTACGACCAATCCGTCCATGCTTTCCGCAAGGCGAATTTGACATGCCAAACGACTGTGCTCGCTTCGCCCTAAAGCATAGTCGAGTAATTCCGCTTCATCGCCCGTAGCCGGCCCTAATCGCTCAGTCCACGGTTCGCGCAGCCACGTGTGACAAGTACAACACGAACAGCCGCCACCACACTGTGCGATAATGCCGTCGACCCCATTATCCACCGCAACATCCATCAAGGTGTCGCCCACTTCAGCATCGTAGGTGTATTCATCGCCATTCGGCTGAACAAAAGTTACTGTAATCATGGCGCTATGATAGCGCGAGGCAAGGGCATAGCCTAATGCACAAGTCGCATTCAGTCGCCCACCCCGCTAAACTCGACGGCTGTCCACTTTTTGGGGAAATGGGTTTGATTATTGGGCTGACTGGCGGCATCGCTTCAGGTAAATCTACTGTCGCAAGGGCATTAGAAAACCGCGGCGCGTTTGTGATTGACGCTGACAAACTTGGACATCAAGCCTACGTTAAAGGCTCGGACGCGTTTCACAAAGTCGTGGCGCAGTTTGGGGAGGACATTGTTGGCGACGACGGTGAGGTTGACCGACGAGCACTTGGGGCCAAAGTATTTGGCGAAGGCGGTAGCTTAAAGCAACTCACTGATATCGTGTGGCCTGCTATTCACGACATGGCCGCTCAAGCAATTCAGCACACCTTAACAGCAGTTCCAAACGCCGTTGTTGTGCTGGAAGCGGCGGTACTGATCGAGGCGGGTTGGCAAGAATTGGTGGACGAGATATGGGTGACCACCGTTGACCCTGACGTGGCCATCGAGCGCGCCAGTGCGCGAGACGGCGTTGACGCCGCAAGTGTGCAAGCGCGCATTGATGCGCAAATCAGCAACGCTGAACGTAGCGCCGAAGCTGCTGTAATCATCGATAATTCGGCAGAGGAAATCCAACTGATGGCGCAACTTGAAATCCATTGGCAAAATTTACAGGAGCGCTGTTAGTGATTATTGACCTACATGCCCATTCCATTAAATCCGACGATGGTCGGGCTAAAGTGCAAAACTACTGTCAATGGATAAAAGCCAAAGACATTGCTATCGACGGTTTCGTATTGACCGAGCACCGCCAGTTCGATGATGAATCCGATTACAGTGCACTTGGCGAAAAATACGGATTAACCATCCTAAAGGGCGCCGAGGTCGAGACCGAGTACGGGCATGTGCTGGTATTTGGAGTAACGCCAGAACTTCAGCAGGCATTTGACTTTGCAAACATTAATCTCGCGCTCGCTGATGTCATCGCTGCCTGCAATGCGCACGGGGCAATAGCAGCACCGTGCCATCCAGGCCGAAAACGGGTCGGAATGGCGGCTCACCTCGAAGAATTCGGCGCTCCAGAGGGCGTACGCGTCGTCGAAGTATTTAACGGCGGCAGCCGAGACGACGAAGACGGCATATCTCACCGTATGGCAGACGATTTGGGATATCACGGCATTGGTGGCAGTGATGCCCACATTGTTAGCCACATTGGTCGCTGTGCCACCCAGTTCGACCAACCCGTTAAAGACGAACGGGAATTGGTCTCTGCGCTCAAGAGCGGGGCGTTTAAAGCGATCAAGCTATAGCTCTGTTGGCGCAAAATCCTAGCGTCTGACCCGGATTTTGCGTACTACCATAATCAGTTCAAGCCACTAAACCGGGGTAACTAGCGGTATCGATAGCTCCTCATGCGTTTCCCAGTGCACTTTCACCCGCTGCCCGATGTGCACATCTGCCGCCGGATCATCCACACCAACTACATTTGTAAGGAAGCGCGGGCCCTCGTCCAAGTCCACGTAGGCAACCGCATAAGGCGCCTCACCCCGAAAAAACGGGTGATAGCTTAATCGCACTACACTGAAACTGTATATCTTGCCTAGGCCAGCCGAAGTCTGCCATTGCAGATCCCCGTCTACGCAACCCGTGCAATGGGCCCGCGGATGCCAAACGATGGTTCCGCAGTTGGCACATTGTTGATAACGGAACTCTTTATTTTTGGTGCCGCGCCAGAACTCTGCAGTATCGAGCTCTGTGAGTTTAGGCAACGGGCGTGTCGGTATTTTCTGCTCTTCGCTCATAGTCTAGTTCCTCCCCAAAATCACGGTGCCAGCCGAGTGCCGGGCTCCGAGCATACCGCCATTGCCATGCGCGATCGCGAGCTTCGCATCCGCAACCTGAGAGGTAGATTCGCCTCGTAATTGGCGCGTTGCCTCAAGCAGCAGAAATATGCCACGCATACCAGGATGATTCGACGACAGTCCGCCTCCATCAGTATTCAATGCGGGGCCATCATTAGGTCGATCGAAGCGCAAGCGCCCACCCTCGACCCATGCACCACCCTCGCCTTTCGCGCAAAATCCCAGGTCTTCGAGCAGTGTTAGCACGGTAATGCTAAAGGAGTCGTAGATCATCGCGATATCCATTTCTGCGGCAGTGACACCGGCTTCGGCGAAGGCAATAGGCGCTGACTGCGCGCCTGCTGAAGTCGTTATGTCGCCGCCATTTTGGGGATACTTAGTGGCTTCGCCAGTGCCTAAAATCCATACCGGGGCTTTCCTACAATCAGCTGCAACATCCGCACTCGCGATCACTACCGCGCCGCCACCATCTGACACCATGCAGCACTCTAACAAGTGCAATGGGTCGGCAATCATCCGCGAATTCACGACATCAGCAATGGTGGTTTCTTGGATGCCAACGAACTCGAGGTCGGTCATCGCCTGCACGGCCTCTGGGTTACGCATAGCGTGGTATCGAGTTGCTGTGGAGATTTCCGCCAATTGCTCGCTGGTCGTACCATATTCGTGCATATGCCTGTGGGCGACCATGGCATAGTTTGCAATCAAAGTTTGACCAGCGAAGGTCTCCATATTATCGCCGGGACTCACACCACCTCCGCGTCCGCCTGCTCCAATGGCCATGGCATTACTGTGAGCTGTTGACCCATAGGTCAACAACGCGACTTTAGCCTTGCCCTCGCGAATCGCTTGCAATGCATGAGCGGTATGAAACTCGTAAGAACTGCCCCCGACTCCGGTGGTATCCATTACCGTAGGCTGAATACCGAAGTATTCTGAAATCATCAAACCGCTCATTGGTGCGCCTTCACCAGCATCATAAATAGCGTCTACGTCACTCCAATTCAGCCCTGCATCAGCAAGGGCTCTGGCCGCGCTAGCCGCCTTCATTTGTAACGCGCTTATCTTTCCTTCGACGTCTCGCGACGGATATTCATGAATCCCTACAATCGCGGCGTCTCGCCTCTGACTCGCCATAACTTCCCCTTATCCTTCCGTTTGCTCATCATTGCGAGCCAAACCCATGTGTCCTTGCTGATTTAATTTTTCCAGAAAGGACACCTCATAGGCCTGTTCTGGTTCTTGCCGCACCATAGCGTCCAATACCTTGGCATCCTGCCCCACTAGAATACGCCATCGTTGTTCGCGCACACCGTCTAAAATAATCGTTGCCGCCGCACCAGCAGTGGTCGGCGCCTTGTCACGAAAATCCTCTTGCTGCTGACGCACCATCTGTCGAATATGATCATCAGGCACATTGTCAACTGGCAGACCGAGGGCTAAAAAACGCTCACGAATCGCTGCAACTTCTTGCTCATCGAGCTCCATTGCACTGTGCTTACCTAAAACCGAGGAGGTATTGAGCGCTATAGACGTACCGATATGTCCTGGCATTACTACAGAACAATTAACGTGCGGCGCGTTCATTCGCAGATCAGTAATGAGCGCCTCAGTAAATCCTTTCACCGCAAACTTAGCCGCAGAATAAGACGTATGCGGCGTCATGGCGCCCACAGTGGCCCAAAATCCATTGATCGAACTGGTATTAATAATATGCGCCTCATCACTAGCCACCAGCATCGGCATAAATGCAGTGCAACCATAAAAGACCCCATACCAACAGACACCGAAAGTTCGCTCCCATTCGCGACGATCGATATCTATAACACTGCCACCACCCGCTATACCTGCATTGTTGAACAATAAATTGATGTGGGATGTATCGTGCTGCTCGGCCACTTCATCACGGAATCGTAAAACATCGACCTCACTGGAGACATCACAAAGATGGCTGGTCAACCGACCATTTCCCAGCGCACTGGCTAATCGCTGAGTTTCCGCCATGTTTTCTGGCGCAACATCACACATCGCTACATGAGCCCCTGCTCCAATCAACTGACATACGAGCTCTCGGCCCATACCGGTGCCACCACCCGTCACCACTGCAATCTTGTTGGTAAAGTCCTGCATTGTCCCCCCTTATAACCTCAGTTTATTTACTGCCACGCACACCATGCATCGCCGACTCAAATCTGCTTTGATCAAGCAGCCCGTGCCGGTATAGCGCACTGAGCGCCCCCTCGGCAACTGCCATAGCATCGACCGAAAAGTGCTCGCGCAAACGCGTCCGCGATTCTGATAGCCCATAGCCATCTGTCCCAAGCACCTCAAAATTTGGAGGCATCCATGCAGCGACCCCTTGGGCAAGCGCCGCCATGTAGTCAGTGACTGCAATAAATACCCCGGTTTCGCCCTGAAACATTCTCTCCAATCGCGACACTCTAGCTTCTGCTTGCGGGTTATCGCGATTGTGCTGCTGGCACGCCAGCGCATCGCGCTGCAGTTCAACAAAGCTCGTAATACTCCAGATACATACGCCGACGCCTAAATCTTCCAAAGCATCTCTCGCTAACAGGGCCTGTTGCATGATGCTGCCGCTAGCAAGGATGTGCACACTGCACTCAGTCCTATCGCTCCCCCGATAGAAACAGTAACCGCCATCGATAACCCCTTGCAGCACCTCACCCTCGTCGACCTGCGTTTGCTCGGCAATCTCTACCAAGCTCGGCATTGGGTAGTTTTCGTTGTACAACGTCAGATAGTAGAAGACATCCTCCTGCAATTCGTACATCTGATGCATCCCTTCGCGAACCAGAGCAGCAATTTCAAAGCCAAATGCTGGGTCATAACTGCGCAAATTCGGCACCGTGCTGGCCAAAATATGCGAGTGGCCGTCCTGATGTTGTAATCCTTCACCATTAAGCGTCGTCCGACCTGCTGTACCGCCGAGCAAGAAGCCCTTACACATCATGTCCCCACAACTCCAGATCATGTCACCAACACGCTGAAAGCCAAACATGGAGTAGAAAATGTAGAACGGAATCATAGGCAAGCCATGCACCGCATAAGCACTACCCGCTGCCATAAAAGAAGCCATAGCTCCAACTTCGCAAATGCCTTCTTGCAATATCTGTCCGTCTGCAGCTTCGCGATAAGGCAGCAAGCTGTCCGCATCTACTGGCCGATACTTCTGCCCTTCGGGTGAGTAAATACCTGCAACTTTGAACAAGCCGTCCATGCCAAAGGTCCGTGCTTCATCAGGCACAATTGGAACCACATAACGGCCAAGCTCCGACCGTTTTAACAACGTCGACAACAAGCGCACCATAACCATAGTGGTGGACATGTCGCGTCCCGCGTAATCGCCAAGAAATTCTGCAAATTTATCTATCGCCGGAATTTTCAGGGCCGCACAATGCACTTGGCGATTGGGAATATGTCCGCCTAAGCGCATTCGCTGATCTCGCAAATAAGCTAACTCAGTGGAGTCTTCTCCAGGTCGGTATAACTCGGCAGCTTTCGCAGCCTCCTCGCTCAGCGGAATATTCAATTCCTGAGCGACCTTTACTCGCTCCTCTACCGACATATTCTTATACTGGTGAGCCGTGTTTTTCCCTTGGGCGCCCATACCGTCACCCTTTACCGTCTTAACCAAAATGACGCTCGGACGACCTTGATGAGCATGCGCCTTGGCGAAAGCGGCATAAAGTTTCTTCTGATCCTGACCACCGCGTTTTATCTCACGCACTTCTTCGTCGGTCAGCGAGTTCATCATTTGTTCAAGCGCAGGATTGCCCTCAACCCAGTGTTCACGCTGAACATCTCCCGGTAACACCGAATACATTTGGTAATCGCCGTCCAAACATTCGTCCATGCGTTGGCGCAACACGCCGTCGTGATCTCGCGCCAGCAGACCATCCCACCCACTGCCCCAAATCACTTTAATGACGTTCCAATCCGCGCCACGAAATACCCGCTCAAGTTCTTGGATAATCTTGCCATTGCCCCGCACAGGACCGTCAAGGCGTTGCAGATTACAGTTCACAACCAAAATCAGGTTGTCTAGTTTTTCTCGTGCCGCCAGACTGATGCTGCCTAAAACCTCAGGCTCATCGGACTCACCATCACCAATAAAGCACCAAACCTTGCCGCTGGCGGCGTGTTTTAAACCGCGATTTTCCAGATATTTAGCGAAGCGCGCCTGATAAATCGCGGAGGGTGTGGATAAGCCCATTGACGCATTTGGCACCTCCCAAAACTCCGGCATGCTGCGCGGGTGAGGATAAGAGGACAAACCTCCGCCGGCGCCCAATTCTTGACGATAATTCTGCAATTGCTGCAAAGATAAACGGCCTTCAAGAAAAGCCCGTGCATAAACACCAGGTGCTGCATGAGGCTGGGGCAGCAGCATGTCGGCAGCACCGCGATCATTATTTGGTCCTGCACCGCGAAAAAAGTGATTAAAGCCAACCTCTAGCATCGTCGCACAAGACGCATAAGTGGCGATGTGGCCGCCCACACCAATACCTTTGTCTTGCGCCTGTAGCACCATGGCTATGGCGTTCCAACGCAGTATTTTTTCAATCCGCTCTTCAATCTCGACGTCACCCGGATAAATCGGCTGATCTTCCGGCGCGATACTGTTGATGTAAGGCGTGTTCAGAGTCGCCTCATCCAACGGCACATTACGACTGAGCACATGATCTTGGACGCTGCGCAAAATCTCTCGCACGCCACCTGCACCAAACTCGCTGTAGATCGCGTCGATGGCCTCTAACCACTCGCGCTTGTCCTCGGCTAGAAGCGCCTGTAAATCCTCTGTAGAGGACTCGCTGTTAGTCAGTTCAGTCACCGAAAAAACCGCTAAAGTGCGTCACGAATCAGCTGCGCGTGACGTTCTAACAGCTCAAAGTCAGCCATTTGTCGCGCGTGCAGCATCATTTCCAAGCCTTCGCGCCGCGGCAGAATATGAAAATGCAGGTGAAAAACCGTCTGTCCTGCAGCCTCGCCATTAAGTTGAGCAAGCATGATGCCCGGCGAATCAAAAGCGACCTTAACTGCGGCTGCAACCCGCTGCACCGTCACCATGGTATGCCCTAGGATGACTGGGTCAGCGCTGTGAATATTCTCTGTAGGGTCTTTCGGAATGACTAGGGTGTGACCATCGACTTGGGGCATGACGTCCATAAACGCGAGAGAATAATCGTCTTCAAAGACTTTAAACGCAGGTGCTTCGTCACGCAAAATCTTGGCAAAAATATTATTGTTGTCGTACGTCATATCCGCCCCAGTTAGTGATCTACTAATTGTCGATTCTGCGGCAAAACCTACCGTGGATTCAAACTAGACATCTGCGGCCAAAGACTGCAAGACCGCTTCAGTATCCGCGCCCAACTCTGGTACCCGAGATGAAAAACGCTGGGAAACTGCCAACCCAGGTACAACAGGCAGCTCAATGGTCTGGTCTTGTACCTGCACCGACTCGGTACGGAAGTCGCCATGATCGAGTAAAGCCGACACCGGGTTGAGCGGCGCAAAGGCCACATCAGCGGTCGTCAAACGCTGGCTGATCACCGCGTAAGTCAGTTCAGAAAACGTTTGCTGCAGAGCACCGTCAACAAAATCGCGGTTGGCCACTCGATTTTCATTGCCTTGGCAGCGGGAGTCCTCAAGCATTTCCCCACTATCTAAACCCACCCGACAGAGTTGCTGCCATTCCCGCTCGTTTTGTACAGATAAAACAAATCGTTGTTCGTCCGCACTGACGAAGACACCATAGGGGCATATACCGGGATGCGCTAAACCCACACGCTGGGGAGCGCCGCCGCCATAGCGCTGCAGAAGATAAGGCACCGCGAGCATTTCAGCCACGGCATCAAACAACGACACCGCAACAGCTGCACCCACGCCAGTGGTGCCCCGCTGGATTAACGCTCCCAAGACCGCCTCATAGGCAAACATACCCGTTGCAATATCAACGATTGAAACACCTACTCGGCCAGGTGCATGCGGACTGCCAGTGATGTCCGCTAAACCCGACTCGGCCTGCATGAGTAGATCATAAGCTTTGCGTTGATGCCCTGGCCCATCCGGACTGAAGCCTGAAATGGAAACCGAGATAAACTCCGGGCGTTGCTCGTGTACTTCTGCCAAGTCGACCCCAAGCTTTACCAGCGCCCCAGGTTTAAGGTTCTGCACTAATACATCTGCACTGCGGATCAGTTTTTTCAGCGCAGCTAAGTCACGATCACTACGCAGATCAAGCACCACAGATTTTTTTCCTGCGTTGAGCCAGACAAAATAGGTGCTCTCACCGACCACCGCCGAGTCATAAAAACGCGCAAAGTCGCCCTCTGGACGCTCGATCTTAATAATTTCGGCTCCAGCCTGAGCTAGGCGGCGTGTGCACAGTGGCGCGGCCACCGCTTGTTCTAAGGCGACTACCCTTGTCTGTTCCAACACTACCCTGCCCCCTAAGTTCTGCGGACAAAAAAAGAGGGCCTAACGCCCTCTTTTACAAAAACGGGTTAGATAACCCGCATCTATGATCGTGGCGTGTAACCTAAAATCGCCTTCGTTTCGAGGAATTCCTCAAAACCAAAACGACCCCACTCACGGCCATTACCCGACTGCTTGTAGCCGCCGAAGGGGGCTTTCTGATCACCGGGTGCACCATTCAAATGGACATTACCGGTGCGGATCTGACGCGCAATATCGCGTGCCCGCTCTGGATTTTCCGAGGAGATGTAGCCACTCAGACCATACACAGTATCATTAGCAATGCGCACAGCATCTTCGTCGTTCTGATAGCCGATCATCGCCAACACTGGGCCAAAGATTTCTTCCTGAGCAATCGTCATATCATTCGTGACATGCGAGAACACAGTAGGCTTGATGTAGTACCCCGCGTTCAAACCTTCAGGCCGTCCCGTACCGCCAGTCTCCAGCTTCGCACCTTCATCAATTCCCTTCTGGATCAGATCTTGAATCTTGTTGTACTGCACCTCAGAAACCACCGGACCAATTGTTGTGTCTTGCGCATTTGGGTCACCAACTTTGACCTGCTCTGCAGCCGCCTTGGCAACCGCCGCGGCTTCGTCCATTCGCGCCATAGGCACCAACATGCGCGTAGGCGCGTTACAGCTCTGACCAGAGTTGGTAACCAATCCAAATACGTCCCGAGCTATGGCTTTCTGGAAGTCCGCGTCATCAAGAATAATATTCGCAGACTTACCACCAAGCTCCTGTGCCACTCGCTTAACCGTAGGTGCAGCCGCCTTGGCTACTTCGACACCTGCGCGGGTGGAGCCAGTGAACGACATCATGTCAACATCAGGGTGCGCTGACAGCGCCGCGCCAACGGTAGGGCCATCGCCATTCACGAGATTGAAGACACCCGCAGGGACGCCGGCTTCATCAAGTATTTCAGCGAACAATATCGCATTGAACGGAGCAACTTCTGATGGCTTAAGCACCATGGTGCAGCCTGCGGCTATGGCTGGAGCGACCTTACAGGCGATTTGATTAATCGGCCAATTCCACGGAGTTATGAAGCCACAGACGCCCGCTGGCTCGCGAATAATCCGCGAGGTACCCATGTCTTCTTCAAATTCGAAGTCTTTCAATACGCCAACAGTAGTCATCAAATGCCCAAGCCCCGCAGGCGCTTGCGCTTTATTCGCCAGATTTACAGGCGCACCCATTTCTTCACTGATGGCGGCAGCCACGTCGCCCATTCGCTCGCTGTATTTTGCAATGACCGCCTCAAGAATGGCGATGCGCTCTTCACGGGTAGTTTGGGAGAACGTCTCAAAAGCCGCCTTGGCCGCAGCGACGGCTTTATCAACATCTGCCGCACCACCCATGGCAACCTGACCAATGGATTGTTCTGTTGCTGGGTTAATAACATCAATAGTGTCGCTAGTAGACGGGGCGATCCATTCGCCGTTGATATAAAAATTGGTTCGATTGCTCACTGTGGCTCCTCTCTTGTTGATTTTTGCCTTCGGCTTTTTGCCTTCGGTAGCCTTTGATCAACGCTTTTTGACGCCCCAAAACGTACCCAGCGTTATTTCAAGGCCAGATAGCTTACCTTGCCATCAGCAGTTCTGGAACCAGCAAAATATGGCGTCCAGTTGGACGCCCTAGAACGCGTGATTACAAATGCTCGGCGCAACAATAGGCAGACGACCAAGCCCACTGAAAGTTGAACCCCCCTAGCCAACCCGTCACGTCTAGCGCTTCGCCGATAATATATAAACCAGGTATTTGCTTGACTTCAAAGGTCTTTGACGACACCGCACTAGTAGCCACGCCGCCCAACGTAACCTCGGCGGTGCGATAACCCTCCGTGCCGCCAGGTTTAACTATCCAATGGTGCAGGCTATCCGCCAACTCGCGCAGTTCACGGTGTGGCGCCTCACTAATACGACGATCATCAAACCACATCCCGGTTAATTGCTGCACTAAACGATTTGGTAAAAGCCTTTGCAAAAGGCTGCTGACTAGGAGGCTGGGCGAGGACTTTTGTGCCGCTACGAGCCAATCAAACACATCCGCCTCTGGCAATAGATTGATTTCCAGCACGGCTCCCGGGCGCCAATAGGAAGATATCTGCAGAATACCCGGACCGCTTAAACCTCGGTGAGTGAACAAGATATCCTCCGCGAATGCGGTATTCCCACAGGTCACAACAGCAGGCAAAGATACGCCACTGAGTTGAGCGAAACGCGCTCGATCAGAATTGTTCCACGTAAACGGGACCAAAGCCGGCGCAGTTTCTTCAACCGCCAAACCAAATTGCCGAGCTGTACGAAACGCAAGGTCACTGGATATTTTTGGCATCGACAAACCGCCGGAAGCCAGCACAACTTTGTCCGCCAGAAAAGCATGCTTGCCGCATTCAACCGTGAAGCCATCCGTTGTTGCAGCCTGAATGCTTTGCACTTGTGTATGCGTCTTAATCTGCACCCCGGCACTGTGCGCTTGCTGAAGCAGCATATTAAGGAGATCTTTTGCGCTGTTGCTGCAAAACTGCTGCCCTAACTTCTTCTCGTGGTAGGCAATGCCATGCTCTTCCACCAAGGCGATAAAGTCCCATGGCGTATAACGGTTTAAAGCAGAAATGCAAAAGTGCGCGTTAGCTGATTGAAAGTGTGCCTCCGGGTCTGTCCAGATGTTAGTGAAATTGCAGCGTCCGCCACCCGAGACCAAGATCTTGAGACCGCACTTAGGACCCTGCTCCAAAACCAGCACCCGCCGCCCTTTACGCCCAGCATAAATCGCACACAGCAGACCGCTGGCACCACCACCAACAATGACTGTGTCCCAGCGGTTATTGCTCACCAACTTGACCAAACTGGAATACAATCTACTGGCAAAGCAGCTATTCGCCCCAAAGCAGCCCAAGGCTGCCCCGGCTGATGAAAATCCGAGCCAATGGACGCCTGCAACTCAAATTGACGCGCCAGTGCCGCCATGCTGCGGGTTTGTTCCGGCCGCTGAGCACCGCTGATTACCTCTATGCCATCACCACCCACGTCTTTAAACGCCACCAAAAGTGAGCGTAATTTGGTGAGCGTCATTTTGTATTTGAGAGGGTGCGCAAGCACAGCAACACCTCCAGCGGCAGCTATCCACCCACATACTTGCTCTATATTTGCCCATTCAGCGCGGACATAGGCAGGTTTACCCGCAGCTAAATAGCGTTTGAACGCTTGCTGAAAATTCGACACGGCGCCCGCCTCAACTAGGTAGCGCGCAAAGTGCGGACGACCAAGACCACTCCCATTCGCAAGCTGCAACGCACCCGCGTATGAATCTTTATACCCAAGCCGTGCTAACTGTGCCGCTATACGCTCAGCCCGCCGGCTACGCATCTGCTGCTGCCGCGCCAAGCCGTCCAGTAGCTCGGTGGTCTGCAGATCAAGATTCAAACCGACAATATGTATCTCACGTCCTTGCCATTGACTGGAAAATTCGCACCCCTTGATCAGCCTTATCGACTGCGTTGAAGAATCCAGCTCGGCATAAGCCGCAACTGTGTCATGGTCGGTAATGGCAATCTGCTCACAACCACGCGCAACCGCCAGATCAACGATATTCTGTGGAGTCAGTTGCCCATCGGAGCATTGGCTGTGCATGTGAAAATCGACAATCAAGATAATTTCCTGACCAAACTAATAAACGCCTGGGCAGCGTAGGCCCAGAACTTGCCGGCTACTGGAATTCTGCGCGCCTACCCACAACCCACGTATCGCAAGGCACTAGGTTTCGATGATCCTTTACGGCAGAATGCAGGTCAATTTTTTCAGGGGAAACGCCACATGAAAGGCACCGTGCATTACGAAACGCGAGACAACATCGCGCTCATGACCATTGATAACCCGCCCGTTAATCCGCTGTCTTCCGGCGTTCGTCAGGGCTTGGACGATGGCATCAATGCCGCCTTAGCCGACGATAATATTCAGGCTATCGTACTTACTGGCGCAGGTCGCGCATTTATTGCAGGCGCCGACATTTCGGAATTTGGCGGTAAAGCCGAAGGCCCTAGCCTACACGATTGCTTAAACACCATGGATGCCAGCAGCAAACCAATCATCGCTGCGATTAACGGCACAGCCTTTGGCGGCGGACTCGAAGTTGCACTGTGCTGCCATTATAGAGTGATCGCACCGAGTGCACCGGTTGGCTTACCCGAAGTTAAACTCGGGTTGCTGCCAGGAGCTGGCGGCACCCAGCGTTTGCCGCGACTAATTGGCGCAGCCAAAGCTCTGGATTTCATGATCACGGGTGATCCTATTCCCGGACCGCAAGCGAAAGCACTCGGCATCGTTGACGAAGTCGCCGATGGCGACGTAGTCGCAGGCGCCATTGCTTACGCCCAAAAGCTCATTGCTAACGGCAGCCCTGTAAGGCGCATTCGTGACGAAGAAAGTATCGTCGCGGCAGATCGGGGCAACGCAGAAATCTTCGACAACGCGCGCAAAACTGCGGCGCGTAAAATGCGCAAACGTTTCGCGCCAGAAATGATCGTTCAATGTGTTGAGGCAGCGGTAAATTTAGGCGACTTTGATGCGGGCATTAAGGTAGAGCAAGAATGCTTTGCTAAGTGTCTCAAGCACCCCCAACGCGAATCACTAATACATATGTTCTTCGCTGAAAGAGAGGTCGCAAAAATCCCAGATGTTCCCAAGGATACTGCCGCTCAAGACATTGCCAGCGCCGCCGTCATCGGTTGCGGCACCATGGGCGGCGGCATCGCTATGTGCTTCTTGAATGTTGGCATTCCGGTTACGTCTTTAGAGATGAACCAAGAAGCACTGGATCGTGGAATGGGCGTGATCAAGCGCAATTACGACATTCAGGTTCAGCGCGGACGTATGACTGCCGAACAGGTGGATCAACGTATGGGGCTGCTCACAGGCACTACAGATTTTGCGGATCTAGGTCAGGCTGACGTGATCGTGGAAGCCATCTACGAAAACATCGATGTGAAAGTTGAAGCCTTCCAAAAGATGGACGCCGTAGCAAAACCAGGCGCAATTCTTGCGAGCAATACCTCCGGTCTCGATGTCGACAAAATGGCAGCGGCGACTAAACGCCCGGACTCAGTAATTGGCCTTCACTTCTTTAGTCCGGCAAATGTAATGCGACTATTAGAAATCGTGCGTGGCGCCGATACCAGCAAGGAGACCATAGCCAGCTCAATGAAACTGGGACGCACTCTGAACAAGATCGCGGTATTGTCCGGCAACGCTCCAGGCTTTATCGGTAATCGCATGCTTGCAGGCTACACCCGCCAGGCCGGCGAGATTATCTTGCAAGGCGCAACGCCCTACCAAGTAGACAATGCATTGTTGCAATTCGGTATGCCCATGGGACCTTTCCAGATGAACGATCTAGTAGGTCTGGATCTGGGTTGGCGGGCACGCAAACTTGGCGGCATGAAACCCGAGGATGTGCCGATTACCGCCCGGGTGGCGGACAAGCTATGCGAGATGGATCGCTACGGCCAAAAAACCAGCCGCGGATTTTATATCTACCCCGAAGGTAGCAGAGCTGGACAGCCTGATCCTGAGGTCGTAACCATCGTTGAAGAAACTTCCGCCGAACTTGGCATTACGCGCACTGGCATCGACGACGACGAAGTACTTAAGCGTTGTCTGTACCCGCTCATCAACGAGGGAGCACGGATCCTAGAGGACGGTATCGCTATTCGACCCTGTGATATCGATATTGTCTACATCAATGGCTATGGCTTTCCAGAGGTAACGGGCGGTCCGATGTTCTGGGCAGACCAACAAGGCCTGGATAACATTCTTGCCGACATCAAACGCTTCGGCGAAGCCTACGGGGGTCCAAACTGGGAGCCAGCGCCGCTACTTGAGCGCCTAGTGGCAGAGGGTAAGACCTTTGCGAGCTTGCAAGGCTAAGGCCTACGCATCTCAGGTGGCGAGCGCCACCTGAGACGCGCGCTTTATTCAAGTATGCAGACCCTCGGTATTCATCATGTATCAATCAACGTCAACGACGTGCCAGCAGCCGAGCACTTTTATTGCGACGTGCTCGGCTTAGCTAAGCTTCCGCGACCCGATCTTGGTTTCGACGGCGCCTGGCTACAAACGGGACAACAGCAAGTCCATTTGCTTGGTAAATCCAGCGGCGCACCCTTGCCAGAACAGCATTACGCATTTCTTATCAGCGATGCCGACGCGCTGCTTGAGCGCCTGGCGGAGCACAACATAAAGCCCCGCAGCATTGGCGAAATTCCCGGCATCTGTCGGCAGATTTTTGTCCATGACCCAAGCGGCAACTTAGTGGAATTTAACCAACCCATTACCGCAGATGCCCGTTAGCATGCGGACTCTTCGTTCGTTACAGGTGCTCCTTTGGTTAGCCGCTGCCGCGATGTTCAGCGCTTATGCTTTTGGCCACGGCGTAGCCGAGGGCGACGCCAATTTTTTACAGAGCAAACAGGGTTTGCAGTTCTGGCCGTACTTTTATCTTGGTGCCAAGCACATGGTGACGGGCTACGACCATTTACTCTTTCTGGGTGGCGTCATTTTTTTTGTTTCGCGGCTTCGCGATGTTGGTATCTACGTCACGCTATTCGCTGTCGGCCACAGCCTTACGCTGATTACCGGGGTGTGGCTAAACATAGCGGCGAACGCTTATCTGGTAGACGCAGTTATTGGTTTCTCTGTCGTTTACAAGGCCTTCGACAACTTGGGAGGCTGTAGCCGCCTAGGCTTAAACATCAAACCGGAGCCTATGGTGTTTGTATTCGGACTTGTCCACGGTTTCGGACTCGCAACGAAACTTCAAGAATTAGCTTTAGACCCAGACGGGCTCCTAGGCAATCTAGTCGCGTTTAATATCGGCGTCGAAGCCGGGCAATTTTTAGCCCTGCTAATCATGGTGCTGGGTCTATTGTTTTGGCGCCGTACCAAGCAGTTCGAGCGCCAAGCAATAATCGCTAACATAGTTGTTATGGTTGCAGGATTCCTATTAATCGGGTATCAATTGAGTGGCTACTTCTTACTCCACTGATATTCTCAAGGCGGTTTCATGAGCGATTCTCTACTGGCGAGCGCGCAACAGCTCGCCAAAGCATTTTCCAAGCGCAGCAACGAGTTTGAGAGCGCGCGTCGGCTACCACCTGACGTCTCTGCTGCGATGGCAAATGCCGGCATTTACCGAATGTTTATTCCACAATCCATAGGTGGGTCCGAAACCTCGCCCATTGTCAGCTGCGAAGTATTTGAAACCCTAGCCAGAGGTGACGCCGCCTGCGGATGGGTCGCCTTTATTGCCGCCACGAGCGGCTCGGCTCTAGCACGCATTGAGACCTCTGTAGCCAAGGCGATGTTCAAAACGCCAGACACTATGTTTGCAGGCGTATTCGCTCCCAACGGTAAGGCCGTAAAAAACGGGGCGGACTACGCATTAAATGGTCAATGGCAGTGGGGCTCCGGCACCCAAAATGCCGACTGGGTGCTTGCTGGAAGCATGTTGGAAGACCCGCAAGAACCTGCTGAGACGAAACCTCGGCCGCATATGTGCCTGGTGCCTAAAGACTCTGTGGAATTTCTCGATACCTGGCACTCTACAGGCTTGAAGGGTACCGGTAGCACCGACTTTCGCATCACTGACTATCAGGTGCCCAGCGCCCATGTGGTTGGGCTTGAAGTCAAAAAGATGCCAGATACACCCCTATTCCAATTCCCAAACTTCACCTTGCTGGCACTCGGGATTGCGGCGGTTGGCCTGGGCATAGGACGCGCGGCATTAGACAACTTTATCGAATTAGCCCAAACCAAAAAGCGTTCCGGCAGCAGTGCAGCAATTGCTGAGCGGAGCTACACGCAAATGCAAATAGCCGAAGCCGAGGCGACTTGGCGCAGCGCACGAGCTTTCTATTACGACTGCCTAGGCGAGGCTTGGGATCAAACACAGTCCGGAAATCCAATCGAGTTGGATCAGCGACGTAATTTGCGCCTCGCCACTACTCACGCGGTTATGGCCAGCGCGAAGGTTGTTGACTGTGTATACAATCTAGCCGGCGGCGTCTCGGTCTACCAATCGTCGAACCTGCAGCGGCATTTCCGCGACATCCATGTAGCCACCCAGCACATCATGGTGGCACCAAGCACACTCGAGACCATAGGGCGACTGTTTCTCGGTGTACCTACAAGTACCTCAACTCTTTAGCTCTGGCCTTGGCTTTAGCTAAGAATCCATCCACCATCGACCTCTACAGTGGTACCGGTAACAAACTCATTGCCCGCGACAAACATCACAGCCTCGGCCACCTCGTCTGGCGTTCCTGCACGAGGAATCAAGTTGTTCGCAGTCGCTGCGCCAAGCATTTGCTCTCGCGCCTGAGCATCTGGGCCAAACATGGGCGTATCGATGACACCGGGCGAAACCACGTTAATGCGTCGCGGTGCCAGTTCTGGTGCTACCGCCCGAGCGAATTGCTCAACCGCACCGCCAACAGAGGCTAACGCCGCTTGTCCGGGCTTCGCCCGCCGCGCCGGTGCGCCGCTGACTAAGACAATGGCGCCCTTCTCGGTTAAATGTTCAACGCCTAGTCGAACAATATTAGTGTAGCCCCAAAGCTTATCGAACGACGCTTGGTAGGCCGCTAAATCCATCTGCAAGAACGGGCCTGCAGCACGACTGCCACCCGTCGCAGCGCTGATCAGTAAATCAAACGGCGCATGCGCCGCAAACAGTTCAGCTAACGCATCTGTATCACGAACGTCACAGGCCGCAAGGGTAACTCCCGCGATGTCGCCTGCTTTACTCGGATCCCGGCTAATCGCAACCACTTCGGCACCTTGCTCGCGCAGTTGGTTGACAGTCGCCAAGCCAATCCCAGAGGTGCCGCCGAAAACCAAAGCTTTCTTGCCAGAAAAATTGCCTGCAACAGCCATTACCACTCCCTAAATTTGTATCCTATCGATGCTGCATTTGAGCAGACCCTATGCGCTGGCACAACCAGCAACAGATGCCAATATCAGCCAACCCCGCTACACTGGCATTTTTGGACGTTTACCATGTATCCGAACTCACAACTTACCGCACTAGAACAGATCAGTCAGCGTCGTTCTGTAAAAGCCATGGATCTGCAGCCGCCAGGGCCAGATCAGCAACAAGTTGACCGGCTTCTCGCCGCCGCCGCACGCGTGCCTGACCATGGCAAGCTTGGCCCATGGCGTTTTCTGTGTTTTCAAAATGCAGCGCGCGAAGCTTTTGGCGAGCATCTCGCCCAGCGTTTTCAGGAGTTAAAGCCTGAAGCCCCAGCGGTCGCAATCGAGGCTGAACGCGGACGTTTTTCTCGTGCGCCCTTAGTTGTGGCAGTGATCAGTTGCGTACAAGCACACCCGAAAATTCCGGAATGGGAGCAATTACTGTCTGCCGGCGCGGCGTGTCAGAACCTGTTAGTTGCCGCTAATCTGATGGGGTTTGCGGCTCAATGGCTTACCGAGTGGTATGCCTATGATGAGGCGATCGATGTAAAACTTGGTCTAAACTCGGGTGAACGTGTTGCCGGATTCGTTTACATTGGGACCGCATCAGCCAAACCTGATGAGCGCCAACGACCGGATCTACAGCAAAGAATCGAGCATTGGACAGAGTGATGAACCGAAAAATAGCAGCCCATAGGGAGAGATAACATGGAAGATGTCGTTATTGTTGATGCAGCGCGATCGCCGGTAGGTCGCAAGAATGGCAGCCTAGGTGGCGCCCACCCCACAGATGTGCTGGGCCAGGTAATGACGGGGTTACTCGCCCGTAACGATATCGACTCCTCGACGGTTGATCAGGTCGTGGGAGGCTGTATTAATAAACTGGCCGCTCAGGGTATGAACGTTACGCGCACCGCTTGGCTGGCCAGCGGAGGTGCTATAGAAACACCATGCATTACGATCGATTCCCAGTGCGGCTCATCTCAACAATCCACCACCCTAGCCCACAGCATGATTGCTTCTGGTCACGCCGATGTAGTTATGGCTTGTGGTGTAGAGAATATGACCCGTTTGCCTATCGGCAGTGACGCGGTCGGCCGCGACAAAAAAATGGGCAAGCCTGTATCGCGAAGCTATTTTGAACAACATGAGTTCACCAGCCAATTTGAAGGAGCAGAGCGCCTCGCAGAGAAGTATCAACTGACCCGTGAAGATACCGATGGCTTTGGGCTACAGTCCCAAGAACGCGCAAAAGCAGCGATCGAAGGCG
>ERZ802831.289-NODE-289-length-26254-cov-22.8166_pt1 | contig 26254 bp, 22 predicted proteins | sample MGYA00345655_ERZ802831 | MGnify/ENA primary metagenome ERZ802831 (study PRJEB30503, sample SAMEA104212376) | marine metagenome | biome: Westerlies Biome; feature: [SRF] surface water layer (ENVO:00010504) within the epipelagic zone...; material: water...
GCCTCGAAAGCTGCTCGGGATAATTCCAATTGACGTATCGAACGGATAGATTTTGCCCGCATAGCAGTTAGCCTTTTATTTGTGTCTATCGTTACCAAACAATAATATGCATTTAGTAAAAATCAAAATCGGACAGTTGACTATAAAAACTTCCTAATAGTAAATTTATTTACCATAGGTTAGGGTAAACAAAAAAAGATTTACTCAAAAAACGATGAGGGAGGAACCATGTTTAAAATTGTAAAGCGTCTGGCTTTGGCAACAGTGATGACAGCACTAGCAGCGAGTGGAGCTTTTGCTAGCACAATCCCAGAGTCTCAAGACCCAATTAAAGTCATTAAGAACGACTGGACTGGTCAATTATTCTCAACAGAAGTACTTGGCAGGATGCTGCAGAAGATGGGCTATAACATTGAATATGTTAGCGCTGGCGCTCTTCCACAGCATCCCGGGATTGCGCAAGGCAATCTCCATGTCCAAACCGAGGTATGGACCAATAATGTTGGCGACCTCTATCCTGACTTAGTTAATAAAGGTGAGATCGTTGTAGTTGGAGATCTTGGGCTTGATCCAAAAGAAGGCTGGATATATCCACCTTATATGGAAGAAAAATGCCCTGGGCTGCCAAGTTACAAGGCATTGTATGAATGCCAACAGGCTTTTGCCACAGCATCAACATTTCCAAAAGGGCGGGTCATAACATACCCCGCTGACTGGGGTACACGTTCAAGAGATCTAGTGGCGAGTATCGATATGCCATTTGAGCCGATTCCCGGCGGTAGTGAAGGCGCGATGATGGCGGAGTTAAAGTCAGCCTATGCAGCAAAAGATCCAATTTTAATGATGATCTGGCAACCACATTGGATTTTCGCAGATCTTGACCTAAAATTTGTCGAATGGAATCCCACAGACGCAGAATGCGTGGAAGAAAGTCAAAACAAAGACACTGCATGCGGGTTTCAACAAGCTGCTGTTCACAAAGTTGTGTGGGGTGGTTTTGAAAAGAAATGGCCGGCCGCCTATAAAATGGTTTCCAACCTGAAGCTTACCAATGCAGATGAAAACTGGGCTATTTTTGAGGTGGACAATAACGGTCGTGATGTTGCCGATGTTGCGGAAGAATGGGTTGAAAAAAATGAGGCCCGCTGGAAGCCCTGGCTTGATGCTTCAATGTAACTTATTCTAAGTTAAAAATTCCAACTGTGAGCGGAAAAACAACCCGCTCACAGTTGTTTGCAGTTCAAAATTCTTGCAGCCGGAACGAGTATGTTTTTCATGGGTTAGGCTTGATACTAATTAAATTGACCGGGAAAAATACAAAAGCTTAAAGAGTATTTGGGGGGACTTAATGCGGAAAGGTGTTTCAACCAACAAAAACATCAAACTCTCCTGCCAAAACATCTGGAAAATTTATGGTGATAATCCAGGCCAATTCTTCAGTAAAAAAAATGGCGCAGTCAATAACCCTGAGAGTCTTGCTCGTACTATTGCAGACAGCGATCACATCGTGGCCAACGCAAACGTCAGCTTCGATGTGCACGCAGGTGAGATATTCGTTATAATGGGTCTCTCAGGCTCAGGAAAATCAACCATTGTGCGATGCCTCTCTCGGCTTGTTGAACCCACTGCCGGCACAATAATTCTGGATGACCAAAACTTGTTGGAAAAATCTGCTGAAGAGTTGACAAATATTCGTCGGCACAAAATGGGCATGGTTTTCCAAAGTTTTGGTTTAATGCCTCATTTAAATGTGATTGACAATGTGGCTTTCCCTTTAAAGCTTCAGGGCATTGATGAAGCAATACGTTATAAACAGGCCGAACGCGTCATTGAATTAGTCGGACTGCAAGGCCGTGAATCTAACTTTCCAAACGAATTATCTGGCGGCCAACAGCAACGTGTTGGCATCGCAAGGTCGCTTGCAGTAGAGCCTGAAATCTGGCTTTTGGATGAGCCTTTTTCGGCACTTGACCCTTTGATAAGAAAAAAAATGCAAGATGAGTTTCTTCGAATTCAATCCGTGTTACGTAAGTCCATTGTATTTATAACCCACGACTTTCAGGAAGCTCTTCGGCTGGCTGACCGAATGGCTATCATGCGTGATGGGGCGATCGTGCAAATTGGACGTCCAGTGGATCTGATCCTCAACCCAGTCGATGAATATGTTCGTGAGTTTACTACAGATGTGCCATGGGAGCATGTGCTTTGCGCGGCTGATGTGTGTGAAAAAGCAACCGGTTCAAAAAAAGGCCTGGGTAGAGTTTCAGCAGATACACAGATTGACAGGCTACTTGGCTATCTATCAACCCATGAAAAAGGTGTCATAGTTGAAAACAAAGATGGTTCTGTAGTCGGCATTGCCAACGCCAGAACGGTACTCGCGGCCCTAGCGTCTGGATCCAGTTCAAAACCAGCTATTATAAAGTCTGCCAAATGAACCAGATATGGTTTGAAAGAAGTTTCTTACAGTGGTGTGGTGTTGTCTTAATCACCATTTTTTTGATTGTAATGCAAAGCCATTTTAGTTGGGTTAGATCTTTTCCTGAACAGCTTTTTGTTCCTTTTGATTTAGTTTTAAACACAATGATGAGTGTAATGGTCGAGCACCTTGGATGGTTTTTCCGAGGAATTTCTTGGCTGCTTGAATGGCCTATAAAAGGAGTTCGCATCCTCCTGCAATCCTTGCCGTGGGCGGTTACGAGTTTTCTGTTTTGCTTGGTTGCATTGATTGCGTCTGGCTGGCGACTTTTGTGTTTTGCAGCTGCATCCTGCTTATACATGGTAATAATTGGCTATTGGTCAGAGAGCATGAACACTCTCTCATTGGTGATTATTTCTGTTCCTATGGCTGTTCTGTTTGGTTTTGGGTTCGGGGTATGGGCATTCAATTCGAAACGTGCTGAAAAATTTATAATACCCATGCTTGACATTCTTCAGACTGTACCGGCTTTTGCATATTTGCTGCTTATTTTAATGTTGTTTGGATTTGGGACAGTTGTCGGATTAATTGCCAGTGTATTGTACTCATTTCCGCCGATGGTTCGAAATACAATTGTCGGTTTGCGCCGAGTTCCAATTGAGATAATCGAGTCAGGCTTAATGTCTGGCGCAACAAGCCGACAATTATTCTGGCAAGTGCGTGTTCCAAATGCAAAAAAGCAACTTTTGTTGGGCCTTAATCAGACTACGATGGCGTCATTGAGCATGGTCATCATCGCCTCAATAATCGGTGGCACTGCAGATATTGGCTGGGAAGTATTGTCGCAAATTCGAAAAGCGCAATTTGGTGAGAGCCTGCTCGCCGGGCTCGTCATTGCGTTAATTGCTATGCTTATTGATCGGGTAACTTCGGGATTTGCTAACCATTCTAGCAATTACCAAAACGCCGCGAAAACTAGTATCTCATCCCACGCATATTTGCTTTTTGCCATATTTGGGAGTTTGCTTCTTTACCTATTAGCAATGGCAATCCCAACACTTGACGTCTGGCCGCGAGAAATGGAAGCAAGTCCTGCGCGTAGTATGAACGAAGGACTTACCTACATTATCGTAAATTTTCGTGAGCAAATTGAGTCCATTAAAACATTTGCTTTTTTCTTTTTAATGCTGCCAGCCAAAATTGGCCTTCAAGGCTCTGTGAGCCCGTTCACATGGGGATTCGAATTGCAGGCCTGGCACTCTATTGGCTATGGAGTCTCAATGAGTTTGATGGCTCTATGGTGTGGCTGGCGTTTCAACCAGCAAGCGGCTTTTATTGTCGTGCTTTTTGCCATTTTCTTTTATGTCGGCCTTACAAAAATGCCATGGCTCGCAGTTATCATCATTTACAGTTTCATCGCCTGGAAAGCTGGTGGTTATAAACTTGGAATTGCGACCTTCACAGGCCTTCTCTTTCTGGCATCGAGCGGCATTTGGCCAGAAACAATGTTATCCGTATATCTATGTGGAATCGCCGTAATTATATCATTTCTTGCAGGTTCGATACTCGGGATTTGGGCGGCAAAAAACAACACAGTGTCCGCAATATTGAGGCCTATAAACGATACTCTGCAGACAATGCCACTATTTGTCATTTTGATCCCTTTCGTGATGATATTTAAGATCGGAGAATTTACCGCTCTTCTCGCGATAATTGCGTACGCTATTGTTCCTGCGATACGTTACACCGAACACGGGCTTCGCAATCTACCGAGTGGCGTGATTGAAGCAGCCAAAATGATGGGGTGTACAGACAGACAAATGTTATGGTCTGTGAAAATCCCCCTCGCTCTGCCAGTGATGATGCTAGGGCTTAATCAAACGATTATGTTCGGCATTGCCATGCTTGTAATTGCAGCCTTGGTGGGCACAAACGGGTTGGAACAAACTGTTTATATTGGGCTGAGCGATGGCAACTTTGGCGTGGGACTGATCGCCGGTATGGGCCTCGCAATTATTGCCATGATTGCCGATAGGATGACCCAGTCTTGGAGCCTAAGGCGGCAGAATAAATATGGCATTTCTGCGGACTAAATGCCCTCCTAGGCAAGGCGGCAACATTTGATTGGACACGAATGAAAATCTCCAAAACCCAAAATTTTAACCATGACGAACTGCTGGCTCCTCAAGACTGGACCTTTCCAGTACCTATTGCTTATGGACCTGGAAGATTTTCAGAGCTTGGTAAATACTGCGTTGCAGCAGGTATATCTAATCCTCTGATCGTAACCGATCGCGGAAGTAAAGACTTGCCCTTCATCAAACAAGCCCAAAGCCATCTATCAAAAGAAGGGGTGACGAGCGCCGTTTTTGCAGATATCTCACCAAATCCACGTGAGGAAGAGATTACCGTTGGAAAAAATGCGTTCAACTCCAGCAAACATGACTCAGTCATTGCGATTGGTGGCGGCAGCGCCATGGATGGTGGCAAATCCATCTGTTTAACAGCCCGTAATAATATTCATTTGTGGGACTTTGAATGGGAAAAACCAGCCCCTGTAATTCATAAAAACCAGGCTTTCCCAAAGCTGCTAACAATTCCAACTACCGCTGGAACTGGAGCGGAAACCGAGAGCACCGCGATGGTAACAGACAATAAAAAAGGTATGAAGTTTTGCATCTGCCATCCCGACCTCAAACCAACACTTGCCCTGCTAGATCCGGAGCTTACCGTTAGTTTGCCCGCTAATCTCACAGCTTGGACAGGGGCAGATGCAATGACGCACGCGATTGAAGCGTTTCTTGTCCCCGGGTTTCATCCGCTTTGTGATGGCATGGCGCTGGAGGGCTTGTCTCTGATTGCGCGGTTCTTGCCAATGGTGATGCAGGAGCCAAATAATGTGGCGGCGCGGGGGGGCATGCTTGTCGGGTCCTGCTTGGCAGGCATCGCCTTTGCAAAAGGCCTTGGGTTCGTGCATGCGATTTCACACATGGTTGGCGCAGAATATGACACACAACACGGGTTGACCAATGCAATAGTGTTGCCTGTGGTGCTCCGGTTTAACCTGCCGAGCCAAAGACAAAAGGTCAAACGGATGGCCAACGTAATGCAAATTTCTGAAGACACAGACACTGCATTTATCGCGCACATTGAGACAATCCTCGATGATATTGAAATTCCAAAGTCGCTAGCTGAAATTAATGTCCCAATGAGCTGCGCAAACCGCATTGCAGAAAAGGCTTTTTTTGATAGTGCGGCAGCAACAAATCCACGAAAAGCCAACTTAAATGAAATGCGTCAACTTATAGAAACAGCCATCATTAAAGCGCGTCATTAGGTTAGGATTGAAGAGGTAAAAAATGGAAAACTTGACAAAATTCTACATCAACGGAGAGTGGGTCGCGCCCATATCAAGCGACAGCATGCCAATTTTGAACCCAGCTACAGAAGAGCAAATAGGCACTTTACCGTTGGGCAATAAAGCTGATGTAGACCTCGCCGTGTCAGCAGCCAAATCCGCTTTTGAGAGCTTTTCCCAGACGAGCAAAGCCGATCGACTAGACCTGCTCAAAAAAGTCAAAGAGCTGACTGAAAGTCGCTTTGAAGACCTCGCCCAAGCCATGCTTACAGAGATGGGTACACCGATAACCTTTTCCAGAGACTCACAAACTGACGCCGCAATTGGCCACTTGAATGGATTTATAGAAGCATTGGAACAGCTTGAGGATCAAATTATATTACCCAGTGGTGACATCCTTGTGCGCGAACCTATCGGCGTTTGTGGACTAATTACGCCATGGAACTGGCCGGTGAATCAGGTTGTCCTCAAGGTATTACCAGCGCTTGCGACAGGCTGTTGTTGCATTTTGAAACCGAGCGAACATACACCACTATCCGCTATGATTTATGCAGAAATATTGCATGGCGCAGGCTATCCAGCTGGCGTGTTCAATTTAGTAAACGGCAAAGGTCCAGTTGTGGGATCTGCAATGTCACAGCACCCAGATATTCAAATGATGTCATTCACTGGCTCAACTAGAGCTGGAACAACTGTGGTTAGAGAGTCGGCCGAAACAGTGAAAAGAGTGACGCTCGAGCTTGGTGGCAAATCACCCAATATTGTTTTTGCGGACTGTGAGCTTGAGGAACGGGTCGCATACTCGGTTAAAGAATGCATGTCCAATACAGGCCAGTCATGTGACGCGCCAACTAGATTACTTGTTGAACAATCTTGTTACGACTCTGTGCTGGAAATAGCCAAATCAGTTGCTGAAAATCTAATAGTTGGTGATCCAAACGACGAAAGCACCGAAATTGGACCACTTTTTGACAAAATACAGTTCGATCGAGTGCAAACAATGATTCAGTTAGGCATAACCGAAGGTTGTCGCTTACTTACAGGCGGCCTGGGCAAGCCAAATGGTCTTGATGTGGGGTGGTTTGTAAAACCAACGATTTTTTGTGATGCCAACAACGATATGCGTGTAGCGCGCGAGGAAATTTTCGGACCAGTTTTAGTCGTTATACCATTCCAAAGCGAGAGCGAAGCAATTGAAATCGCTAACGACACCCCGTATGGCCTGGCTTCCTTTATACAAACTGGAGATAGCCAAAGGGCAAAAAGGATCGCAAAAAAATTAAGAGCGGGTTCAGTGCACTTAAATGGAGCTGCCGTTGAATATGGGACCCCCTTCGGAGGTTACAAACAGTCAGGAAATGGTCGTGAGGGAGGCTTAATGGGTTTAGAGGATTATCTTGAAACCAAATCTTTACACGGTTTTAACTAGGGTATATTTCGGTCAACACCCTTCACAATAAGATGCTCTTTGTCAAAAAATGGCAAGCTTACAATTGCGCATTCATGTTCACTCCCGTCTGGAAGCCTCAGCTTCATCTCTTTGCCAACCCATTCCCCTGGGCGATTAAATTTAACGTAGCCAATGCCGAACCCAAGTGTGGGTGAAGGTACACCGGCCGTTATCCTACCCACGAATTTGTCACCATCGATGACAATGCTATTTGAAGCTGGCGTGGCCCCGAAACAAGTCAAGCCCATTAACAGAGCCCTCCTATCAGCGTTTACAAGAGCCTCACGACCAATAAAATCACCTTTCGATAGATTTACAAATGCACCGAGACCCGCTTCAAAAGGTGTCATACTTGTATCTATGTCAGTCGTGTTGCCAAGGATACCACCCTCGATCCGACGAATTGTCATTGCTCGCGTCGATGAGAATTCCATGCCAAATGGTTCACCAACAGACATAAGATGATCCCAGAGCGCCAAATGGTCAGTATTTGCGCCATCACAATAAATCTCGAACCCCAATTCATTGGTAAATCCGGAGCGCGACACATAAAGCTTTTGTCCACCAATATCGAAAAAACCGGACCGGTAATATGCCATGGACTCATCAATACGCCCATTAGAGGCAGCTTTCATCACCTCAATTGAGAGCGGTCCTTGAATCTGTAGAACACGTGAATGTGGGTCAGAAATCTGGACATCATACCCCTCACTATGTGCCATCAACCATGTCTCAAAGTCGCCGTCCGCTTGAACATACCAGTATTTTTCATGCCCAATTTTGAAAACGACCCCATCCATAAAGATGCCACCGCTTGGCGTGCAGGCGATAGCATAATACCCGCGACCTTCTTTTATCCCAGTAATCTTGCGCGTCAGTAACTTATCGAGAAATCGCTCAGCATCTGGCCCAGAGATTTCAATAGGCTTTTCTGGCACATCAAAAATTACAACCTTGCGACGCAATAACCAATATTTGGATATAAAGTCCTCTCCATTATATACTGCGAAAAAACGATTGGCATAAACCCCCCGGACTGTCTCTGACGAGTTATACCGGGAGATAAAAGGAGATTCTTCATAGCGTCTGGCGCTAATTTTGACATTATTCGCAATGTCATTTTCTTCTTGTAGATTTACCATGGGTGAAGCGTTCCATCTCTCGTCAGTTGGGACAACAAGACCTGCCAAGTATAGCTTAACTTTAGACTAAAATCTGACTAATGGAAAGTTTGCGTTATCCATATCTGCGCGTATTAGTTGTTTAATGAGCTTCTCAAAAATTCTACGATATGCTGAATCGACATTTTGGATTCTGGCAGATCTGCGTTCCACTCGAACACGTGCCAAAGCCCCTCCCAAATACGCAAATCGACACTCACGCCCGCAGCTCTCAAAATATTAGCGAGCTGAATTGATTGGCTCAGCAATAGATCTCTGGTACCTGACGAAATAAATACATCCGGAAATGTCTCATCATAACTGCCAAAAAGCGGTGATATCTCGGGATTAGTCATATCTTTAGCTTGTGCATAGTGAGCTGCAGCTAACCTTGATTGATGGATCGAGAGTGTCGGATCTCGGCCCTCATTAAAACAAAAGCTGTCACCTTGGTTCAAAAGATTGCACCAAGGTGACAGCAAAACGAGTGATTTTGGCAGTTTCAGTCCAAGCTTTTTGGCCCTTAGCATGGTGACCAACGCTAGATTTCCACCAGCTGACTCACCGATAATTGCTGATATTTTTTCGGACAGCTCAGAATATACTGAGATCATATCATCGCACGCGGATGGCCATGGATGTTCGGGAGCTAACCTATATTCCGGGATAATAACCTCTAAGCCGGAACGTGCACTAATCGGCACCGCTATCGTTAGATCTTCGAACGCACTGCCAGTTACGAATCCACCACCATACCCGTAAAGAACTTTGCATTCAGAGGCTAACTCTTCTGGCTGAACGACCAAACACCGAACATTCCCAATAGTCTTTTCACTTAGCTTGACCGCGTTAGACTCAAGAATTCTCTGAACGAGAGGCTTTATCGATGCTCTCATGTTAATTCGTATATCTTTGAGATTGCCAGCGGACCGCTCAGGGAAATTGTATGGCCGGCGCTCTATGATTTTTCTTGCCGGCGCGCTGATAGAAACGAGCGATGAAGAGGGAGCATGTGTTGATGTAATTTTTCCTGACATTACGGGTCCGAGAGTGTTTCCATGTAAAAATTTACTTTGAAGGTCGACGCCTTACGAAACAAAATAGCACATCAGGTAATACCTGGGAGGCTTTATTTATAGTTTGATTGGTAGCTCTGTGGATTACGACGACGGTTATTGGATGAATGCACTGCATTTTAATGTGTCTATGTAATTGGACCAAGCGTCAAAATTGTTGAACACAATTTAGCGGCGTTTTGGGCGGTGCAAACAATAAATAAAAGCTTGCTAAAACTTGAAAAACATATTGTGGTAAATTGTAAAATTTAGACCGTATGCTAAGCTAGGCATACACTGGATCACTGGTAAACAATAGGTAACTCCAACAACAGATGATTGGTTGAACGATGGCTGCGGATTATTTGGAAAGTTTAATAAACACGAAAAAATACCCCATCATTGACAGGCACTCAGCTAATTATGCAAAGCTAGTAAAGGCCAAACAAGAAGAATTTGTAGACACTGGCGTTTGCCTCTTCAGCGACTTTCTATTACCCGATGTAACAACCAAAATGTGTCAAGAGGTTCTCGAAATTGTTGAACAAGCACATGAATGCCATGAAATCCATAACTGTTTCCTTGGCAGAGTAGATAACCAAACCAGCCCAGATGAAGTCCGGAGCATTGCTCAAACAACCTCGCTAGGTGTGATTGGCTTTGATCAACTGACAGAGGACGGATCTCTTGTTCTTCTCTACCAAAATGACAAGATTCGCAATTTTCTCGGGGACATACTCGGTTTTAGGGAGTTTTATCGTCTTGCGGACCCTATAGGTGCCATGACAGTTAATGTAATGAACTCCGGACACAGCCATGGCTGGCACTTTGACGAGGCATTATTTACTGTCTCAGTTATGCTTCAGTCAGCTACAGGCGGCGGCGAGTTTGAGTACCTTAGTGGCGTCAAAAATGAGCAAAGAACAAATTACACAAAATTGCAGGATGTTCTTAACGGGGATAACAAAGGCGTCAAAACCATCCCTATAGTGCCGGGCTCACTTTTACTTTTTGGCGGTAAACACATGTTGCACCGGGTTACTGAAGTTTCTGGTGACGCTACAAGGCTTATTACAACATTGTGCTATCGAGATAAGCCAGGGATTACAAACAGCCCTGAAGTTAGACAAATGTTCTACGGCAGAAAAGAACCGCTATTCCAGCACAGCATTATGTGAAAGCATCAATTCCAGACCCAAGGCTCAAAACATTTGCAAAATAAATTATGTGACCCAAAAAAATACGCCGATTCAATTAAGGTCCATTAAAAAACTTTCCATTGGTAAGTTTTTAGTTCACAATTCTTCAAAATAAAAAACTTGTCGTAGGGTTAATATCCGACTTACCGTGATGTTAACCATTTATGGCCCGATGGAATCAGACATTCTCATCGGACACAGAAAACAACAAATTGAAGAGACTGAAATTGGGAGAGTTAGTTATGAATAACAAATTTACTCGGCGGACTATGTTGCAAACCACCGCAGCTGCTGGAGCTTTGTCAACAATAGGCGCGCCTGCCTTTGCTGGCCCAAAAGTCGGTGGTCGTCTAAGGATGGGTCTGTCCGGTTCGAACACCTCGGACACGTGGGACTCAAGAACACATACAGACTATTACATGATCACCATGGGTCATGGTTGCGTTTTTGAGTGCCTTACCGAGGTGCTCGCCAACGGCAAACTCTCTGGTGAGTTGGCATCTAGCTGGGAGGCATCAGCAGATGCGAAAGTGTGGACTTTTAACTTGAAGAAAGGTGTCAAATTCCACAATGGTAAGTCTTTCGGCGCAGATGATGTTATCGCGTCTTTGAAAATGCACGTAGAAGAAGGTGCAAAGTCTGCCGCAAAGCCAATCGTTTCTAATATTGCTGAGATGAAGAAACTTGGTGAACATCAGGTTCAACTTACTTTGAATGGTGGCAATGCCGATTTACCGTTTCTTTTGTCTGACTACCACATCTGCATGTACCCAGCCGGCATGATTGATGAAGCCATTGCCAAAGGCATCGGAACAGGACCTTATCGGGTAGTGTCCTTCGATCCAGGGGTTAGAACGTTGTGCAAGCGCGTGGACGATCATCATATGTCAGATGTTGGGGGCTACTTTGATGAGGTGGAAGCGCTGGGTATTACAGATCCAGCAGCCAGAACGAATGCTCTGATGACTGGGCAAGTTGACGTAATCGACAGCGTTGAAAAGAAAACTCTGCCATTAATGAAGCAAAACCCGGCCGTTCAGGTTCTCGAAGTTACGGGTAACATGCAATACACATTCCCAATGCTGGTTGGTAGTGCGCCCTTTGGTGACGTCAATGTAAGAAAAGCGCTGAAATGGGGTGTAAATCGCCAAGAAATGGTGGATAAAGTTCTGCTCGGCCATGGCGCAATTGGTAATGACCACCCTATTGGGCCAGCAAATCAGTATGTGGCCAAAGACTTGCCACAAACTGAATATGACGCGGATAAGGCAAAGTTTTACCTCAAAAAAGCTGGCCTAACCTCTCTTAATGTTGATTTGTCAGCTGCAGATGCTGCATTCGGTGGCGCGCTTGATGCCGCTCAGTTATACCAAAACTCATCAAAAGCCGCTGGCATCAATATAAATATTGTTCAGGAAGCAAACGATGGTTACTGGTCAAATGTCTGGCTGAAAAAACCGTGGTGTGCTTGTTATTGGTCAGGTAGGGCAACCGAAGACTGGATGTTTGCAACGGCATATGAGCGTGGTGTTCCTTGGAATGACACAGGTTGGGATGATGACAGATTCCAGAGCCTCCTGCTGCAGGGACGCGTTGAACTTGACTCTGGTAAACGCGGAGACATCTACCGCGAGATGCAAAAGATCTGCTCAGAAGATGGTGCAACAGTCATTCCGATGTTTGCAAACTTTGTTGACGGCTACTCATCGAAATTGGCGCATGGTCCTGATGTTGGCAACTTGTGGAAGATTGACAACGCACGGGTCTCCAAACGTTGGTGGTTTGCATAAAAATAGTCATAGCGTAGGGTTCAAACCCTACGCTATTTTTTTATCGCAAAATTATAATTATGCCATTTTTGATTAAGCTAGCGATCTAATATGTTCAAAATTGCAGATATCATAATCAGACGGCTCGGCCTTGGTCTTGTGACGCTTTTTTTTGTATCTGTTCTAATTTTCATCTCAGTGAACAGCCTGCCCGGAGATTTCGCCCAGGAAATATTAGGTCAAGGCGCCACACCAGAAGCTGTCGCAGCAATTCGGGCTGAAATAGGCTTGGACCGACCAATATATGAAAGATATTTTGATTGGCTGTTTGGCGCGGTTCAGGGGAATTTTGGAACTAGCTATGCACGATCAATGTTTGCTGAGGCCTGGGGTTCAACCGCCACTGCAAATTTTAATACGGTAGCACAACAGCTTGAACCCCGGTTTTTCAACACCCTTTTCCTCGCAGGTCTAACCGCCGTCATTGCAATTCCAATTTCACTTATTTTTGGTATAATGGCGGCGTTGTACCGCTCATCTTTTTTCGACCGGGTGGTTAATGTGAGTTCGCTTACTTCTATCTCCAGCCCAGAATTTTTCGTGGCTTACACATTAATTTTGATATTCGCAGTGTTAAATCCATTGTTGCCATCACTGTCAAACATCCATGATGACATGGGGTTTGGTGAACGGTTTGAGAGAACTCTTTTACCAGCGTTGACCCTAACTTTAGTTGTTACAGCCCACATGATGAGAATGACCAGAGCGGCCATTATCAATCTTCTGGCGTCTGAATATATAGAGATGGCTCGTTTGAAGGGCCTCAGCGCGTTCCGTATAATTGTGGTGCACGCTCTTCCCAACGCGTTGGCACCAATAATAAATGTAATTGCGCTAAATCTTGCTTACCTAATCACCGGGGTGGTAGTTGTAGAAGTCGTGTTTGTATACCCTGGCATTGGTCAATTGTTTGTTGATAGTGTCAAGATAAGAGATATTCCGGTAGTTCAAGCTTGCTGTTTAGTTTTCGCGGCGGCCTATATATTGCTGAACTTGCTTGCAGATGTGATGGCAATTCTAAGCAACCCTCGGCTGAGAATTCCGAAGTAGGTGCGAGCATGAATTTGACATTTTCTTTTGCAATATTTTTAGTCACTTTTTTTGTTTTGTTAATAATGCGACGCTTCGCTGGCGTGGCAGCTCACAATTTAACTCTTCTCCAACATTTTTCGAAAACCTCATTGATAAACCTCATAGTCTATGCGGGGGTTTTCATTGCGCTTGTTTATTACATAGTATTTTTATTTATTGGTGGTGCAACTTTTTACAAATGGGCCGTGCAAGGTATAATTGGGTTGGGCCTGTGTGGATTTTTGTTTCGCTTGTTAGGAAAAAACATTGGCACAAAAAAGACTAAACAGGCGTTTGCAAAAATGCCTGTCACCGCAGCACTTGGAATTTTGTTAATATTTCTGTACGCAACCGTTGCCATTTTTGCAGATTTTTTAGCGCCCTATGGGCAAGCTGAAATTTTTCCAAAAGCAAATTTAATCCCCGGCGGCAACCCAGATTTTGGTGGTGACCCAGCTCATATACTTGGAACTGACCAAATCGGCAGAGACTTGCTTAGTCGATTGATATATGGCGCTCAAAACACCGTTGGCATAGCCTTTGTAACAACATGCCTTGCTTTTTTGATTGGCATATTTTTTGGATTCTTATCAGCCAGCTTGGGCGGATGGTTTGACCAAATTATATCAAGAATAGTGGACATCATCATGTCCATACCACAATTAATTTTTGCACTTCTGTTAATGACACTTGTGACAGCATGGGTTGGATCTGAACGCTGGCTGATTACTATGTATATGATCCTAATAATCGCATTTTTAGACTCAACCAGGGTGTTTCGTTTATCAAGGGCGGTTGGGATGAATATCGTCGTGATGGACTTTTTTGAAGCCGCAAAACTGCGGGGGGAGAATTTATCCTATCTGGTTTTCCATGAGATCATGCCTAACGCAGTCGCGCCTTTGCTTGCCGAATTTGGTCTGCGCTTCTGTTTTGTTTTTCTAACAATTTCGTCTCTTTCTTTTTTAGGTATTGGAATCCAACCCCCACTTGCTGACTGGGGTACTATGGTGAGAGACCTCTCTCAATTCATAAATTTTGCGGCCTTCAGCCCACTAACCGCATCATTGCCACTTATGGCCGCCGGCGCAATTGCGCTGTTAACAGTTGCAGTAAATTTTGTTGTGGACTGGGTACTGCAAATGACTTCTGGCTTGAAAGATTAACAGATGAGCAATGTACTACTTAACATTTCAAAACTCAGTATTGATGGAATTGTAAATGAGTCTCGCTCCAGAATCGTCAATGAAGTCAGTCTGAATTTGAAAAAAGGTGAAGTCTTGGGTCTCATAGGGGAGTCTGGTGCCGGCAAGTCAACGCTCGGTCTTGCCGCCATGGGGTATACTAGAGACGGTTGTGAAATTGTTGAAGGCTCGATAGAGTTTGACGGTGTCGATTTAGTGAATTGCTCTGATAACGAGCGAAGAGATTTAATGGGCAGTAGAATTGCCTATGTTGCTCAGTCGGCCGCTGCAAGTTTTAATCCTTCGCATAGAATAATTAATCAGTATACCGAGGCACCCATATTCCATGGAAAGTCCTCACGCCGAGATGCTGAAGCAGACGCCATCCAGCTTTATAACCGCTTGCGCCTGCCGCAGCCAGATCTCATAGGGTTTCGTTATCCCCATCAGGTATCAGGCGGCCAGCTGCAGCGCGCAATGACAGCAATGGCTATGTCTTGTCGACCGGATTTGATTATTTTTGACGAGCCTACAACTGCTTTAGATGTAACAACGCAAATAGAGGTGTTGTCGTCCATTCGTGATATTGTTGAACAATTTGCTACAGCTGCAATTTACATCACTCATGACCTTGCGGTCGTTGCGCAAATGGCTGACCGGATAAAAGTTTTGCTACGAGGTAACGAGGTTGAAGAAAATACCACCCGCCAAATGCTAAAAGCGCCGCGTGAGTCCTACACAAAATCTCTGTGGGCGGTGCGCAGTTTTCAACGCAAACAAAAATCACTTGCCAAAGCCGAAGCAACACCGGTGATCAGCGTTCAGAATGTAACTGCGGCCTATGGCAAAAATGAGCCAGTGGTCCGCAATGTCAGCTTTGATATTCACGCTGGCCGCACGGTCGCTGTTGTGGGCGAGTCTGGCTCGGGTAAATCTACCGCGGCGCGCTGCATCACCGGTCTTTTGCCACCGCTTTCCGGCAGCATCAGCTTTAATGGGACACCGCTGCCTCCAGATTACCGGAACCGCAGCAACGACCAACTGCGGCAAATCCAGATGATTTATCAGATGGCTGATACAGCGCTTAACCCACGCCGGAAAATTGGTGAAATTATTGGCCGGCCGGTTGAATTTTACCGAGGTCTGACTGGCCAAGCGAAGCGCCGCCGTGTAGAAGAATTGCTGGCGCAGATTGAACTGGAACCCGGTGAATTCATTGACCGTTATCCATCGGAAGTATCTGGTGGGCAAAAACAACGTATCGGTATTGCCCGTGCGCTGGCAGCCGAGCCTAAATTTGTCATTTGTGATGAGGTGACATCTGCGCTGGATCAGCTTGTTGCCGAGGGCATTTTGCGGCTACTAACCGATCTGCAGGATAAGATGCACCTGTCCTTCATGCTGATCACCCATGATCTGTCGACGGTACGAGCGATTGCTGATGAGGTGGTGGTCATGAAAGATGGCGCTGTTGTTGAAGCCGGGCCAAAAGATGATATGTTTACACCGCCACATCATGCTTATACCGATCTGCTTCTCAGCTCAGTGCCCGAAATGGATCCGGACTGGCTGGATAATTTGCTGACAGCCCGCGGTTTTGATAATATTGGCGATGCGGCCATTGAAAAAATGAACGAAAGCTAGCCATCTAACGGCGTGCCGCAAAAAAAATTTATGATGAGTGAGGAAAGATACTTGGAAGAGACATTTTCTACACGCAAGATTTTGCAGCCAAAAGAGTTGAAAGCATTAAACACCAAGTCCGATCTCTATGGCTTTCTTCAGCTTGGCAGTCATTTTGGTGCAATTATTGGTCTGGGCTATGCGCACTATCTGGCGCTCGGCAGCTGGTGGGTGGTTCTCACCGGGGCGCTGCTTGGTGTTGCGATTAATTTTCTGTATGCCGGCCAGCATGAATTATCGCATTGGACCGTGTTTAAAACCAAATATCTGAATGAATTTTTTGGTCGGGTGATTGGTTTTATCATGCTGTTTCCGCGTGATTATGATCAGGTTATGCATTTTGCGCATCATCGCTGGACACAAGATTGGGAACGTGACGGTGAATTAACCCGCGCCGCTTATACATTGCCAAGTTATCTGATCTGGATGAGCGGGCTGAGCTATTGGCGTAACCGCGTCACCGGCATGATTCGGCGGGCCCGCGGCATCATCATCGAACCCTATATCGGCGCTGTCCATGAGGCGAAGATTATCCGTGAATCACGGCTGCATCTTGCTGGCTACGCCCTGATTGTGGCGGTTTCGCTTTATTTTCAGAGCTGGGCTGCGGTCAGCTTTTGGCTGTTGCCGATGCTGCTTACCAAACCAGTCCACCAATTGCAGAACACCATCGAGCATCTGGGTCTGTCACATGAGTCAGATATTCTGAACAACACCAGATCAACTCGTACAAATATGATTATGCGCTGGCTGTGCTGGCAAATGCCCTATCACACCGCACATCATAGCTATCCATCGGTACCGTTCTGGCAATTGCGCAAACTGAATGACCATATCGAAGACGTCGTCGGGCCGGTACATCGGATGGGATGGATCGAGTTCCAGATTGAAGTCATCCGCAAGCTGGCGCAAAAAGATGAGAGCCAATGGCCAACCAATGAGGTCTGGGTGGTGCCGGCCGGCAATGGCAAAACAGTCGAGCTGGAAGCTTAAATTTGGTCAAAAAACCACAAAAGCTGAAACTCTACACCTCGCTTTGGGCTATGATGCCGCATGATCATACTGGGGTCATTTTACCCTATGAAAAAATCTGTGAAATGGTTGCTGACGGCGGTTATGATGGTATGGCAATTGATCTTGGTGCGGGTGATGTGGCACAGGCGCATGCGGTGCGCCCGCATATGGAACGGCATGGGCTAACGCCGCTGATTGTGGCTTTTCCAAAAACCATTGACTCGCTGCATGATACGTTGCTGATGGCAAAGGATTTTGGCGCCCCCTTTGTTGATGTGATTGGCCAGGTGATGCCTCTGTCTGTTGATGGCATGATCCCGGTGATCCGCAGATGGATAGATATGGCCGACAAACTGGAGATGCCCATCCAGTTTGAAACCCACCGTAACTGTATTACCAATGATCTTTATGCCACTTTATGTTTGCTCGATGCGGTGCCGGAAATGCGGCTATGTGCAGATTTGTCACATTTTGTTGTCGATCGCGAATTTAAACTGCCACTTGATGCGCGTGATGCCGAGCTTATCCAACGTATCATTGCGCGTTCTGATAGCTTTCAGGGGCGCGTTGCCAGCCGCCAGCAAATCCAGCTACAGCTTGATTTTCCGCAGCATCAAAAATGGGTCGATTTATTCCGGCAATGGTGGCGTGACGGGCTGGTAAGCTGGCGCCAGCGCAACAGCGACGGCGATTGCATCTTTCTGTGCGAGCTTGGCCCGCCGGAATATGCGATGACCGATGCCAATGGCTGTGAATTATCGAATCGCTGGGATGAGGCTTTGCAGATCAAACGCTGGGTTACCGATATCTGGCATGATCTGGATAAAAGCTAGCGGCGGCGGTCAATCGATTCGGCCAGCACACACATCAATTCAAAGATCAATGACACACCAAGCCAGGCCGTGCCGCCCGACGGGTCAAATGGCGGCGACACTTCAACAAGATCAGCCCCGACAATATCAACCCCGCGCAGTTCCCGAATAACCTGTTGCGCCTGAAACGCGTTTGGCCCGCCAATTTCCGGCGTGCCTGTTCCCGGCGCATAGGTCGGATCGACAAAATCAATATCAAACGAGCAATAGGTGGGGCGCTCACCAACGATGCTGCGCGCCTCTTCCATCACCGCCGCGATTCCACGGTCAAATAATTCTTCGATACGGATAATCCGGACACCCTGAGATTCGCCCCATTCGATATCATCAAAACTAGCGGCGGTACCCCGAATCCCGATCTGCACCACATGTTTTGGATCAAGCAAGCCTTCCTCAATGGCGCGGCGGAACGGCGTACCATGAGTATATTTGAAACCGCCAAAATAGCTGTCGAATAAATCTGTATGCGAGTCAAAATGGATCATTGCCAGCGGTTGATCAGCCGCCAGACCGCGCAACACCGGTAATGACACCAGATGATCACCACCCGCCGTCATCGGGGTGATACGGCGTTGTTTCAGTTCAGCATAAAACGCCGTGATCCGATCCAGACTGTCCTGTAGATCAATTGGGTTCGGGCCGACATCGCCAAGATCGGCACAATTCACCAGCTGAAACGGATTAATGCCGGTAACCGGATTGATCGCGCGGATCATTGTTGAGAGGTCACGCAGCTGGCGTGGCCCATGCCGCGGCCCCGGCCTGTTGGTGGTGCCGGCATCCCACGGCACCCCGACAAGCCCCATATCAACGCGGTCTATCTCGGCTGACTGCATGGTCAGATGGGGCAGCCGCATAAAGCTGGGCATGCCCGCAAAACGTGGCACCTCCAGCGCCGATACCGGCTGGAAAAACGCATCATTGCGCATTGTGACCCTCCTATTTTAGCTGTATAAACTGTGGCATAACTGCCGGTGCTGTGCCAGATAATTTATGCGTCGCAGGACTCTGTTTTGTGACACACTCATTCAGATCACAGCAAGGTGGAACAAAAGCCCGGAAAGCGTCTGCTTGATGCGGTGTTAAGGTAGGAAAATGGGCGCGGCAACGAAAATTTTTATCACGCTTATCGCTGGTGCGGCCACAATGGGGCTGCTGCTCGGCATTTATTATCTGCTGATCCCGAGCTTTAGCGAAAATCTCGATGCACCAAAATATCTTGATGTCACCATCCGCCTGCAAAATGAATGTACAGTCACCGATGCTGCCTTTATTGCCGAAGCCCCGGCGCTGCGCCGGACAAGTAAATTTTACAATGGTGTTGCGGTGATGCGGTTACCAGAGACCGCCAAGGTCAAATTATCAGTCAGCCCGGCATTTCCCGATTTTATCTATGACGGCATACCCGAAACGGTCGCGCCGGAAATGGTGCTGGTGGCAGATTGTTCGGTATCACCAAGGCTGAAATCAATTTTCGGGGCGATGCAGGACAAGTTTGGCGGATAATCAGATTGCACCTGCCGCGCGCAATGCGGCAATCGCCGCGTCGGACAAGCCAGCCCAGTCTTTCAAAACATCATCATTATGTTCACCAAGCAACGGTGGCGCGCTGTCATAACGGGCAGGCGTTGCGCTCAATTTAGCCGGAAATGCCGTGGTTGAAATCAAGCTGTTGTCAGATCTGTGCTGGTCAATACGCATGCCCCGCGCCTGCACATGCGCATCGTCAAACACTTCCGAAATATCATTGATCGGGCCGCATGACACGCCGGCTTTTTCCAGCATCGTGATCACTGTCTGGCGATCCCATGCGGCGACCGCGTTGCCCAGTTCTGCGTCGAGCGCATCACGATTCTCGATGCGGGCTTCATTTGTCGCAAATTCTGCCCGGTCTGCCAGATGCGGCACGCCAAGCGCAGCGGTTAGCCGGATAAACTGCTTATCATTGCCACAGGCCACAATGACAAAACCATCCGCAGCTTTATACACCGTATAGGGAACCACGCTTGGATGGCTGTTACCCATGCGTGTCGGGCAAAATTCAGCATTCAGCCAGTTTGCCGACTGATTGGCCAGCATCGCGATCTGGCTATCAAGAAGGGCGCAGTCAATATGCTGGCCCTCGCCAGTGCGGTCGCGATAGGCCAAAGCCGCCAACGCCGCATTGGCGGCATATAAGCCGGTGAATAAATCGCATACGGCAACACCAACCTTGATCGGCCCGGCACCGGGGCTGCCATCGGGCTGGCCGGTGATGCTCATTAACCCCCCCATGCCCTGAATTAAAAAATCATATCCCGGCCTGTGGGCGTAGGGGCCGGTCTGTCCAAAACCGGTGATTGAACAATAGATAATGCGCGGGTTAATGGCAGCAATACTGGCATAATCAAGACCATATTTTTGCAAGCCGCCAGGCCGGAAATTTTCAACAATAATGTCGGCTTTAGCCGCCAGATCACGCAGCAAATCAGCCCCGGCCTTGCTGGCAAAATCAACGGTGATGGATCGTTTATTCCGGTTACAGGCGGAAAAATAGGCGGCATCCCCGCGGCCACCATCGGCGCGCCCGGTAAAAGGCGGGCCCCAGCGGCGGGTATCATCACCGCCATCCGGGTTTTCAACCTTCACCACATCAGCCCCAAGATCGGCAAATAATTGCGTCGCCGAGGGGCCGGCTAAAATGCGGCTGAGATCGAGAACTTTAAGTCCGGCAAGTGCCATTGGCGGGTGATCTTGCTGCGCCATTATTGTTGCCTCTTACTTTAGTGATTACCGATTTACAGCTTAGGATAAACTTGGCACTGTTACCATCATCGAACATGCCGCCGCCCAGCCTAGCATCGGGATATTATAATATGGATTTTTCTCTAAATACCGAACAGCAGATGCTGCAATCAACAGCCAGAAAATTTGCCGCGGATATATTGCCATCAGAAGCCAGACTGATTGAAGACAAAGATATCCCGCCAAGCCGTGAATTACGTAAACAATTTGCTGAAATGGGGTTTTTGGGGATCAACTTGCCGACACGCTATGGCGGTGCCGGTTTAGGACATTTCGAGGCTGTTCTGGTGCTTGAAGAACTGGCAAAAATTTCGATTGCTGCCGCCTTTCCGGTTTTTGAAGCCAGCTTTGGCCCCAGTCTGGCGATTGCCCATTTCGCGCCAGAGGAACTGCGCCAGCGTATTTTGCCAGCCGTCTGCAATGGCGACATGGTGGTGGCGGTATCGATGTCAGAACCACAGGCCGGCACCGCGCTGACCGATCTGAAAACAACGGCCCGGCTCGCTGGTGACAAAATCATCCTGAATGGCAATAAGCGCTGGTGTTCAGGGGCTGGTCATGCCGATGCCTATGTTGTCTATTGCCGTATGTCGGATGCGCCCGGTGCCAGCGGCATCGGTGCCGTTCTTGTGGAAAAAGACACCCCCGGCTTTAGCTTTGGGGCACCTGAATCGCATATGGGATGGCGCGGCATTCCCAGTGCAGACATGTATTTTGATGGGGTTGAGCTGCCTGCCGATAATCTGATTGTGCCAGCTGGCGGCTTTCGTCAATTGATGGAAGCCTTTGATCTTGAACGCTGTGGCAATACGACGATGAGCCTTGCCTGCGGCCAGTCTGCGTTTGATTATGTTCTGGATTATGTGCAACAGCGTGAACAGTTTGGCAAACCCATCGTTGAATTTCAGGCGGTACAATTGCAATTGGCGCAAATGAAAATGAAGCTGGATGCCGCACGGCTGTTACTGTACCGCGCAGTGAGCAACGCCGAGCAATCATTGCCAACGATCGCCGATAGTTCGATTGCCAAATGCTATGCCAATGAAATTGCCCGCGAAGTCACCAGTGCCGCGGTGCAGCTTATGGGCGGCTATGGATTTTCCAAATCCTATCCGATGGAGCAAAAAATGCGTGATGCCTGGGGCTGGGGTATTGCCGGCGGATCGATTGATATTCAGAAGATCAATATCGCCGCGGCCATTGTTGGCAGACGGTTCAATCAGCGCGGCTAATCAATCCAGATTTTATCAAGCACCCTGAACCAGTTGCGATAGCACAGCTTTTCCATCAGCGCCGCATCATAGCCATGATCACGCATGGCCGCACGCAAAGCCGGCAGGCCAGCCGCCGTGCGAATAGCATCAGGCACAGTGGTACCATCAAAATCTGACCCCAGCCCCACCCGGTCTTCACCAAGATGTGTTATCAAATGATCAAGATGACGCAGCATCACATCAAACCCGGTGTCGGCGCGCATCTGCCCATCTTCATTCAAAAATGCCACGGCAAAATTCAGCCCGACCATACCATCGGTTTCGGCAATAGCGGCCAATTGCCGATCGGTAAGATTGCGCGCATGCGGACTGATCTCATAGGCATTTGAATGGGTGGCAACAAGCGGTCGTTGGCTGTGCGCGGCGACATCCCAAAACCCGGCTTCATTCAGATGCGACAAATCAATCAGCAATCCATGTTGATCACAATAGCGCACCAGCCGTTTACCATCTTCGGTCAGCCCCGGGCCGATATCACCACTGCTTGGAAAGCGGAACGGCACCCCATATCCAAACCGGTTCGGCCGGCTCCACACCGGCCCCAGCGAACGCAGCCCGGCGCGTCTGAACATGTCCAGATTGACAAAATCGCGATCAATCGCCTCGGCGCCTTCCATATGCATAATTGCCGCCAGCTTGCCATCATCGATGGCTGTGTTAAGCGCACTTACAGATGTGCAGATTGACAGCCAGCCAGCCGCCTCAAGCCGGTGCAACAGACCAGCCTGCGCCAGCGCCACACCGACAGCGCGGCTCGTCTCAATTGCCGGCGGTAACGGCAGATCATAGGCGGGCTGATTCATCTGTGCCTGTTTGGCAAGGGCATCGATTGGCGAAGGCACCCAGATTGCAAAAAAGCCACCGGCGAAACCACCGCTCAATGCCTTGCCCCGATCCAGATGACCCGCCATGGATGCGCCAAAAGCAGAAATATCCGGATAGGCCGGTGATTGATATAACACCGACAAAATATCGTTATGACCGTCAAAAATGGGCGGTGTGGTCAGTGCAGGCATCGCAATTCCTGAGATCAAGTAAGAGACGAAAAGGTTACTGTTCCTGTCTACCGATCATCTGTCAATTATCGTGGTAGATAAATAGTGATATCACAGCACGCCGTCACGCAGATAATGCAGGATAGCGGCAATTTGATCAGCGGTTTCGACAACCGCCAGCGCCGCCCCATCGACCTCTTTCAATGCGTGCTGATGGTCAGCCCCGTGCATGATGATCAATGATTTGCCAAGCGCCGCGGCATAGCCGGCGTCAAACGCAGCGTTCCATTGTTTATATTGATCACCAAAGCGCACCACAACAATGTCGCTGCGCGCAATCGCGGTGCGGGTGCGCATGGCGTTCAGCTTGGCACCTTTATGGTCATGCCAGAATTTATCCGCCTCGCCGCCCATGATATGCACCCCGCAATCATCTGATGCCGCATGATCAGTGACCGGTGCCAAAAATGTAATATCGAGGCCTTTTTGACGGCATGCCGATTCAACATCCTCGCGCCAGCTTGTGTGAATTTCACCAGAAAGATAGACCGTTAACTGCATCATATTATCCTTTGTTTCATGCCCGATCAGGCAATCGTTAAAATGGTGGCGCCAGTGGTTTGACGTGACTCCAATGCGCGATGTGCCGCAGCCACATCAGCCAGATCAAACCTCTGACCGATACGCGGCACGATTTCCCCGGCAATGACTTTTTCAAACAAGCTATTGGCCATTTCCTGACAGGTCTGCTGGTTCTGAATATGGGTAAACAATGACGGCCGCGTAACCTGCAGCGACCCTTTGCGCGCCAACATGCCAAGATCCACGCCGGTCACCGGGCCCGACGCATTGCCAAATGAAATCATCATGCCAAGCGGACGCAGGCAATCAAGCGAGTCGGTAAAACTGTCCTTGCCAAGAGAATCCATAACCACATCAACGCCTTTACCAGCGGTCACAGCCCGCACTTCATCAACAAAATTATGCGTTGTATAATTAATCATATGGCTGGCCCCATGCGCCAGCGCCAGGGCGCATTTTTCGTCACTTCCGGCAGTGCCAATAAGCTGGATTCCCTCGGATTTGGCCCATTGACACGCAATCAGACCGACTCCGCCAGCCGCCGCATGGAACAGCACCGTTGCGCCCGCCTTAATCGGTATTGTACGGCGAAACAGATAATGCACCGTCAGGCCCTTTAACATCACCGCCGCGGCTATTTCAAAATCAATCTGATCGGGCAATTTACAAATCTGTGCGGCCGGCATCACCCGCACATCACTATAGCTGCCAGCGCTGTTACTGGCATAGGCAACGCGATCACCGGCGGCAATATGTGTCACCCCATCGCCAACCGCTTCGACGATGCCGGCGCCTTCGGTGCCAAGCGGGCTTGGCAAGGGTGCCTGATACAAGCCTGTGCGCCGATAGATGTCGGTGAAATTTAAACCGCTGCAATGATGCCGGATTCGTGCTTCGCCAGCAGCCGGCGCTGCCACCGGCCAATCCACAAGCTGCATTTTTTCCGGCCCGCCAAAAGCCTCAATAATAATTGTCCGATTCATCAACGCCTGCTCCGACCAGATTTAATGACCACACCCCTCACGGCCGAATACGCGCGCCTGTTGCGGCTTCATAAGACAGCGCCACAAGGCTCATATCAGCCTCCGCGCCATGCGCATCAATGGCGTGCTGCAACTGGTCAAACGCCGCCTCACCAAGTGGCATCGATTGTTGCAGATTCGCCGCCATCGCCAGCGCCAGCCCGGCATCCTTTTGCATCAATGCCATTGCAAACCCCTGATGCATTTTGCCTGACAGGATATTGTCAGGCAGCGTTATTTCGGTGGCGTAATTGCGACCCGAGCTTTTTTGCAGAATATCGACCGCTTTGTCCGGCGCGACACCATCATTCACCAACAGCGATACCACCTCAAAGGTCGCCATCCGGCAAATCAGGTTCAGCAGATTATTGCCGGCTTTAAGCGCATGTCCGGCACCCACCTCACCGGCATGAAAAATATTGCAGCTGATGACCGATAGCACCGGATGCAGAAGGTCATAGAGCGCCTCACTGCCACCAACCATAATGGCAATCACCCCGTCTCTGGCACCGCGCGGCCCGCCGCTGACCGGCGCATCGGCAAAACAGATGCCGGACGCCGCCAACCGCGCCGCCTGATCGCGGCTTTGCGCCGGATCACCCGAAGTCATATCGACAATAATATGATCAGCCGTCAAATGCGCTGACAGGCCAACTGGCCCGAATAACAGTTTTTCGGTGACTGCCGATGTTGGCAGACAGGTAAAAATAATATCACTATCTGCGGCCAGTTCCTGAAGTGATGCAGCAACGGCAACATCATCTGCGGCAAACGCAGCCGATTTTTCCGGATCAGCATCAAATACCGACAAGGGCTGTCCGACCAGCCGCATAGCCAAGGCCGCCCCCATATTACCAAGACCAACAAAGCCTAGTCGCGGTACCGCATTTTGCCAGCTCCGGGATGGTGATGATTGCTGCATGAATTTATCTCTTTTGCTGTCCCAAACCGACGAATAACCAGCCTTAAAAAACCCGTTATCCGACATATTTATCAGTGTAAAGCGATGACGCCATATGTCTCTTAAAAAAAGCTTATCCCGGTAAAATTTGGATATCGTGCCCGGACAGGCATGGCACAAACCCCAGTCAAACCCCAGTCAAGCCACAATTAAAAACGCAGATTTGGCCTATTGACCTCAGAAACCCGCCGTTTGATAGTGATCATCATGAGTGTGATGTCGCTTTTCCCAAGGCCCCGGTCAGGGGATGAAGTGTGATGGTTTCAAAACCCCTTCAGTCAACCCCGCCGGCGGCTCTATTTGTTTTTGCGTTCTGTCTGGTAATGATCGCCAGCAGCCGTG
>ERZ802831.301-NODE-301-length-25746-cov-24.6185_pt1 | contig 25746 bp, 16 predicted proteins | sample MGYA00345655_ERZ802831 | MGnify/ENA primary metagenome ERZ802831 (study PRJEB30503, sample SAMEA104212376) | marine metagenome | biome: Westerlies Biome; feature: [SRF] surface water layer (ENVO:00010504) within the epipelagic zone...; material: water...
TTACGGGAGGTTATAGCGATCACTTCCCAGTTTATGCGTTGCTGATCAAAAAACAATAGATACAAAAAAAGCGGAACATTATTCCACTTTTATTTTAGTAAGAATACAGTTTTTTATTGCTTTAACATTTTAAAGACCTTAGAACTCGTTTCGTTTTTAATTTCAACCATATAAAGACCTGATTTTAAAGCACTAACATCAAGTGTGTTGGTTACTTCAGTCTGGATGTGTAATTTTCCTAACATATCAAATACAGATGCTTGTACAGGTGCATTGAGACCTGAGAAATTAAGGGTTGTTTGAGTTGGGTTAGGGTAAACAGCAACTCTCATACCATTTAATTCAACAACATCAAGAACATAAGTCAAAGACGAACCTATTTTTAATTCATCAATATCAATACTAGCTGTTTCAGAGTTTGAATCTTGTCTAATCACAAAATAGCTAATTACATTAGGGCTTGAGTCAGTACTTGTCATTAATGCAGGTGCAGAACTACTAGATGGGTTTATCCAACCCAATACTTCTCCTGAATTAGAGTTATATGACATAACAATTAAATATGTTTCGTCAACATTCAATTCTGATGCAGTAATATAATCAGGGTTACTTGAAGCACTGCTAAATGAAAGGTTATATGTGTTTGCTATAGGATCTGTGGAAGGTTTAAGCCAAATTCTTGATTCAAACTCAATACCCCCAGACGAACGTTCGCTTCCAAACAACGCAAAATAACCACCATCACTATCTGTAATGGTTGAAATGTCGTTAACATTTAGCCAAAACGAAATAAAAGTGATTCCGTCTTGTGTGGGATCTATTTCTATAAATGATTCTTTTCCTGAACCTGAAAAGCTAATCATCTTTCCTGTAGAGGTTGTACCATCATATGTAAGGTTTTGATCAACAACCATAATATCATCTCCAGAATATAGCTCTTGCCATTTGTTTTGTCCGTTTAAGCTCGACAAGTTGTAGTTGAAAGAATCTTGATAAGGAAGCGAAGTTAACGGGTCAATTATTGTAAAACTTATTGTAGTCTCAATAGCTGGGTCTAAAGGATTATGACTGTTATCGACCAGAGAAATAGTGATTGTGTGTTGGCCTTCAGCTAAATTTGTAAGAGAAACAGGAGTTGTATCATATTTCATCACAGGTTGATCGGAGTCAAGAATATAGTGAATATGACCATCATCTGTGGTTGTATTTCCAACACTAAAGTTTTGAACAATGAACTCAATGCTAACATCTTTACTGTAAATAGTAGAACCATCTTTAGGGTTTGTGATATTAAGTGTTGGCGTGGTGTCTGCTACGTAGTCTTTTAAAATTCTAATATTATCAAAAGCGATATCTTCATTGCCGGAATCTAAACTAAATGTAAAAGTCACAGTTAATGTTGACCCAGTCCCAGAAATAGGGGCTTCAAGTTCCATAAAAGCTTCTGTTATGGCTTCACCGTCACCAACTCCATTGAAGTCAGTATCAACTCTAGTTTCTGTGTTATACCCTGAACCTTCACTTTCAATGTAAATAAGTGGAGAAGGTGAACCATTATCTATTGCATAATCAATGTGGACGTAATCATCATCATCCCACTTCGGGTCTTTGTAATCATCCTCGGCTACTAAAATTTTAAACCCTAAATTGTTGAGACCAGTGATATCATAAGTTATGGTTAAAGTCTGGGGCACGGTTGCTCCATCTCCGTCCATGTCTTGAGCCGCAAAGTAATAATTTCCATCTTGTCCAGTTACACCATAGTTGTTTCCTATTGAATTGTTAAATGTACTTGTAAAGAAATCATAATACCCATCAGAAAATTCTGGAGTTGAAGTTGTGTATGAGCTTGAGCCATCATCTTCAAAAGAATAGCTGTAAACAACTGATTGTGAATACACGGAAATACTTAAAATAAAAGTAAAAAGGAAGTATATTTTTTTCATAAAAATTTTATTAAAATTTAAACAAATCTAATTTTTTGTTCTTAACAAAATCCCTCACAACAATTTGTTAACCTAAATTTTAAGATTTACAAGAATGAAAACTTGAGTTCTAGCAACATAACAATTAATCAGCTTCCAAATTGTAAAAAAAGTAAAAATGCTCTGATACATTTTCTTGGGTTTTTATGATGTTATCCACATCATTGCTGTGCTTCAAAGTGGAAAAGAAGGGAGTAAAGTCGAACTATTTTGTGGAGGATTTGCTTGAAATTATAATCCCGTAGCTTCTCGGGTCGTTGGTTCAAGCCCCGCCCTCATTGTCTTTTATGCCATACAGAAATATTTAAGCTTTCATTTTTACATCGAAAATTAAATCTAAAAATCAATGTTTTTCTTGCCCCATTTTAGATTTCCAATCATTCAAATCAGCTAAAAGTGCTGCTCGCATTTTTGGTTTTTCGTTGGTTAAATCATGTTTTTCGTATGGGTCTTTTTCCATATTGTAGAGCTCAATCCTATTGGATTCATACCAATGAATGAGTTTGTACTTTCCTTTTCGTATGGCAGATGATTTTGTGTCTCCCGTATTTTTAGGTCTTGCTTTTTCAGAATGCCAATAAACTGTTCGACTTTTCCATTTCTTTTTTGAATAAAGCACGGGAAGCATACTTTTCCCATCTACATTCAAATTTCTTTTGGCAGTGATATCCAATAATGTGGGGAAAATATCCATCAGCGTTACGATTGAAGTACCCTCAATACGTGGTTTAAAATGCTTTTGCCACTTAACAAATAAAGGAACCTTAATTCCGCCGTCATACAACCACCCTTTTCCAGCGCGTAACGGAAAATTTGAAGTAGCCAATCGTCTTTTGTTATACCCATCATTAGATAGACCTCCATGGTCAGAAGAAAAAACAATTATCGTATTTTCCATTACGCCACTAGATTCTAAATGAGCTAAAAGTTTGCCAATGTTGTTGTCCAGGTTTTCTACCATGGCGGCATAAGCGGGATTATCCTGACGCATTTTTGTTCGCCCAGTACCTTCTTCAATATACTCGGGTTGATTGCCAAAATCAGTAGCCTCTATTTCTCTACGGTTACGCTCAATGTCATTAGGCTTTGCTTCAATAGGCTGATGGACCGCATAATATGAAAGCATAAGCATAAATGGTGTCGATGATTCATGCTGCGTTAAGTACTTAATTGCTTGATTTGTCATGACGTCAGTAAGGTAATCTCCTTCGGTACTTACGGCATCAACATCTGGAATTTGTTTCTTTTTGTTCTTTCCTTTTCCTTTAAAAACATTAAAGGGATAGATAAAGCTAATGGGCGAGCCAGCTTTTCCAGCACCAAAGCTAAATTGAAATCCAAAGTCACGCAAGCTTTGTTCATCTCCTAAATGCCATTTACCAAAATAAGCCGTTTTATAACCAATTTTATTGAATGATTTAATGAAGCTTTTGTTTGCAGCTATATTACTAATTTTAAACCCATCATCTGGAACATTTCCATTTTGTATTGGATAATTCCCCGTCATCATTGAAAATCTGGAGGGTACGCATCTTGGGTAGTTTGCATATGCATGTGTAAACGAGACTGATTGCGTAGCAAGCGTATCTATATGTGGGGTTTGATATGTTTTTGAGCCATGAATACTAAGATCGTGATATCCTAAGTCATCGATGTGAATGATAAGTATGTTAGGCTGTGACTGCGCATAAGCTAAGATTGAAAAAAAACACAAAAATGTATTTAAATAATAAATGAAGTAGCGTTGTTTTATAATTGTAAAAGTAATAACTTAAGAATCATAAAAGAAAAGGCAATCAAAAAATTAATCAATTTTCACAATATTTAAGGAGTGTACAATCTAATATTGCCCCATTTGGTTTGGGCGTTTTGTATATTTAGTTGATGTTTACAAAACACAAAGCGGATGAATTACTTTTATTTTTTAAAAATTAATAAATTATAGTTTTTGACAAAAAACTTTTAAAACAAAGTCAAATTGTGCAGTAATTTGCAATCACAATAGATCAACTCAAATGACAACTCGATTTATAGCTTCATTTTTTGTAGTCATTTTTTTTGCGCGTACCACAAGGGCTCAGGAGCATCTTGTTCACACACCTTGGCAATTAGATGGCGCTGCCGAAAGGATTGAAAATATAAGAAAAGGGGAGGTGCAATTGGCTTTCGTTTTGGACGGCAAACCCCTTGAAGACAAGGCCAGTATAGACCTTGAATTGGTTAGACACGAATTCAACTTTGGCGTTTCGATGACGCAGGCAAGTTCACTTAGCGGTAAAGCACAGTCCATATATCGAAATCGGGTTAAAGAACTGTTTAATTTTGTTACACTTGGATTTTATTGGGCAGCACGTGACGAAAAAAATGATTTGACCGGTTATAATCGTATGATGCGTCGAAAAGTGGAATGGGCCGTAGCAAATGATATTAAAATCAAAGGACACCCGCTGTTGTGGCACGAGTCTTTACCCAAATGGGTCGTTGACTTTCAAAATCCAGTGGTACTTGAAAAAATAATTTTTAAGCGTATGCAAGACCTATTGCTTGATTATCCCGAAATTGAATATTGGGATGTTTACAACGAAGCCGTCGCACCATTCAAAGACCACGTGACGCCCAGTGGTGTTACCCGTTGGATTACGCACAAAGGTGGTATTTATCCAGCTATGTTAGAGCTCTATGCGTTTGCTAATAAAACAGCACCCAATAAAATTTACACCAATAATCACTACCATCCAACAGACCCAGAATTTCTAAAACTAAACGAATATTTTATTGAACAAAACGTGGGTTACCAAGCCATTGGAATGCAAGCGCATATGCAAACCCATGACAATGTATTTGAGGAGCAAGAGCTATGGGATTTGGTTAGTACGTTCACCCCTCTTGGTAAAGACATTCAGTTCACAGAAGTTACTGTAACCAGCTCAAAGCTATTTAACAACTGGAAAGACCACGGTGCGTTTTTGGAGGAGCGCAAAGCATCACTGAAAAAGGGGGAAAAGATGAACCTGCCAAGTCTTGCACAGAAGGAGGTATATCAGGCTGCTTATATTAAAGATTTCTACACACTCCTATTTAGCCACCCAAGTGTGAGTTCCATTACCATGTGGAATCTGACCGATAGAAATGCGTGGCGCGGTCATGCAGCGGGGATTTTAGATAGCGATATGCAGCCTAAAAAGGCCTTTTTTACACTTAAGAAATTGATAAAAGATACTTGGTCAACAAAGCTTATAATTGAACTTAGCGCCAATGAAGGGCTTGCTTTTTCTGGATTTTACGGAAAATATAAGGCTACTGTTACTGTTAAGGATAAAATCTATGAGGTTGGCTTTCGTCACACTAAAGAAAATGCAAAACCCATAGTCTTGGATTTAAGTGGTCAATAAGCTCTAACGCATATTTGAATACTTAAATTGATTTTCAAGGGGCACGCCAAACAAATCAACCAATTCACCTATATTTTTATTGAAAAAGCGCGTGTTGGGCGGTATGTTCAATTTTTCCCAATAAGCAGGATCGTATGCGGTTTTATACTTAGTCATGTCTTTGTTGTGCATCATCTCACCAACACTAAAGCGTTTTTTGTCTTCTTTTATATCCAATACGTACACCTCATGCCTATACGCTATGGGGATATATTTAGGTACTGTTTGACCGTTACTCCTCATGGCGCGTTTGACATTTTCGGATGGTGCTGCAGCGCCTTTCCATTCTCTTTGGTGGTAGCTCAAAAACAGCTTGCCTTTGTTGTTTTTCTTGTAAACGTAGGTTGCAATGAGTGACTTCCCTATTTTGGGTTGCTTTTCCATTTCTAGTTTGTAAATCTTGTTGGAATCCATTCCGATATACAACCATAAGGTTTCCTTGTTTTCTATCACTCCTTTAGCAATGATTACGTCTTCATTATCGTAGCTTGAATCCCCTGTTTTCGTCCACTTATAGGACTTGACATTAATGCTTTTTCGCAGTGGATTGTTAAATTCCATATACTTTAGCGCGTGCAATTTCTGTTCATTCTTTACAAACCTATAATCTGCCGAGGTTCTTACATGGTCTACAGAAAACGTAACGAGGTAGGAACTGGGCCCACGATCAATTGCATTAATGCTGTGCTCAATATAAAAACGGCATAAATTGTCTTCAACCGACCACCTGCGGTACAATATATTTAACTGATGATTTTTACTAACTGTATTGTCGCGTAATTTTTTTAGCGCATTCTTGACATAAAAATCAATGCTATTTACGACCACTTCAGAAAGGTTGGTTGTTTGTTCTTCCAGTACAATTTCCTTTTTCTCTAACTTTAAAAAGTCTTTAATCTTTATGGAAAAGTTTGAAAACCCTAGAGAAGAAACGGTTAAATTATCCTCAAGTTCATTATTAGAGACACGGAAATAAAAAGTACCGTCTTCAGTTGAAGTTGTACCCATATTCTTTTGTAAAATCCCTACTGCTGCATAAGGCACTTCATAGCCATTTTGATCTAATATCTTTCCCGTGATTACGGTACTTTGTTGTGCAAATACAAGTATGCAATTGAACAATAAAACCCAATAAATATAGTTAATAAATTTGTTTAAATAATGCATTTTGATTCCGAGATATTAATTGGCCGCTATTTCTTTTTGATCTTTGTTTTTGATCCTGTAGTCTTTTGGAATAGTTCCCGTATGCTCTTTAAATCTTTTTGTAAAATACGACGGAGAGGCAAAACCAACTTTATAACAAATTTCACCAATAGTCATATCTGTCATTACAAGAAATTCCTTTGCTTTTTCAAGCCGTGTTTTACGTATAATTTCGTTTGCTGAAATTCCTGTAAGTGATTTGATTTTTCTGTACAGTTTGCTTCGACTAAGTCCCAATTCGTTTGCAATATCTTGCACACATAAATCTTCTTTAGATAAATTATTTCCAATGACACCTATTACGTCAGCAAGGATTTTATTGTCATTGCCAACTGATTCAAAATCCATATCAAAACTTTTAAAATAGGACTCATAAAAAGCGTTTTTTGATTTGATGAGTTGGCGAATATGAGACTTTAAAAGATTGACGCTAAAAGGCTTTTTAAGATACACATCTGCACCAGCGTCAATTCCCTCAATTCTTTCTTTTTCAGCAACTTTAGCTGTAAGCATTATAACAGGAATATTATTTGTGTCCTTATCTGATTTTAGTTTTTCACACATTTCAATCCCATCCATTTCAGGCATCATTACATCAGCTATAATCAAATCAGGGTTGTGTTTTTTAACCATTTCAAAACCAACCAAACCATTTGATGCTTCATAAATACGATACATTCCCTTTAATTCTAACTTTAAATATTCACGAAGCTCTAGGTTGTCTTCAACGACTAAAATGCTATTTGATTTATCCGCATTATTATTGTTTTCATCCGCTGTGATTTGCTCAATATGTTTAGGACGTGTAGTTTTCTTTTGACTTATTCCGTAGTTAGCAAATTGATTTTCTTCAAAATGTGTGTTATCTAACGGAAAAAACAGTTTAAATTTAGTGCCCCTGTTTTCTTCACTTTCTACTTCAATTTTTCCTTTATGATATGTTACTAATTTCCGTACAACTTCCAATCCAATTCCTGTTCCCCCAAAATATTGTTCATTATTATCTTTGTCTTGGTAGAAACGCTCAAAGATGTTATGAATGTTTTCTTTTTTGATTCCAATACCACTGTCTTTTATGCTAATTTCTAGTGCGGCTTGCGGCCAACTATTTTCTAAAAGCGGGAACACAACTCCGTCTTTATGATGATGCATTTCTACTGTTATGGCTCCACCTTCTTTAGTTGCTTTAAAAGCGTTTGATATTAGATTAAACACAATTTTTTCTATCATGGAAGCGTCTGCCCACATAAATATTTCGTCCTGCTCAAGGGGTTTTAACTTTAAGTCGATATTTCGATACAGCGCCTCCTCCTCATAGTAAGAAATAACGTTTTTGATAACACTTGCGACATCTATTTTTTTAACAAGTAGCTGAATTTTCCCAAATTGCATTTTTCGGAAATCCATTAGCTCATCAATAAGGCGTTTCATTCTTTTTGTATTGCGGTGTATTATGCGGTGTTTGGCACGTACTTCATCGGGTAGTGTTACTTCATCAGGCGAAGAAAGCAAAGACTCCAAAGGGTTTAAGATTAGCGTAAGCGGTGTTCTAAATTCGTGAGAAATGTTTGTAAAAAACTGCATCTTTTTAAGATGAAGTTCTTCAGTTTGTTCGCGTTGATTTCGTTCAACTTCCGCCTTTCTTCGCTCTAAAACCCGAAGTCTTATTAATCTAGAAATATAAAAGCTTAGTGATAATATGATAATTGCATAACTAATCTTAGCACCAATAGTTAACCACCAAGGCGGAGTTACTTTAATAAAAACGTTCTTAGATTTTGCTGTCCAAACACCATCATTATTTGATGCTTTAAGCTTAAACGTATACTTGCCTGGTTTTATATTTGTGTATGTAGCGGTTCGGAGCTTATCAACATAATTCCAATCTTTTTCTAAGCCTTCCAGCATATAGGCATAATTATTTTTCTCACCACGTGTTTGATTAACTCCTATATAGTCTATAGAAAAAGAAGATTGATTATAATTTAAAAATATGGAATCAGAAAACTGTATCGTCTTTTTTAATGAACCTATTTCTGAAACAGATACGCGCTTATTCCCAATCTTTAGTTGTTGAAATAAAATTTTCGGAACATTTTTATTGCTATTTATCTTATCAAAATCAAAAAAATTAATTCCTTCACTTGTCCCCAAATACAACGTATTGCCGTCTTTTAAAAAAGCACTCCGATTAATTTTCATGCTTAACAGTCCATCATTGGACTCAAAAACCCGAAACGTTTTGTCATTGTTATCGTATCTAATTAAACCATTGTCTGTTCCAAGCCAATACAATCCATCAAAAGATTGTGTAATGGAATTTATGGACATGTTACGCAAGTTGCTGCCTTCTCCATACCACGTAAATTGATCATCACTAAAAGAGTAACTAAACAGGCCATAGCCATCAGACCCTATCCATATGTTTTTGTTTGCGTCTTCATAGAGTGAGAATACAATAAAGTCGCTAAAAGCTCCATTTGATGTGGCTTTGATTTTATCATTAAAAGAAGTTACGGAATTGTATTTTTGATTGTATCGATAAATTCCTTTCCGTGTCCCCAACCAAATATTATCATTCTTATCGACAATCACTTTTCGAATATTTCCGTTATGTAGCTCTGCATTTTCAAATGCCTCACCATCATAGTGTTTTAAAGCATTTGTTTTTGTGTTATAAGACAACAATCCGCCCAAAAAAGTTCCAATCCAGATAACTCCTTTTGAATCTTCAGAGAAGCTAACAATTCTATTTGATTTAAGTGTTTTTGGAAAGGATTTAGTACTAATATTTATAAAACGCTTAGTGCCATATTTAAGTAAATAAATTCCATTGTACCAAGACGCTACCCATACATTTTGATTGCTATCAATAAATAGTGAAGGAATATCAAGACTGTTTAATCCTTTTGCAATAGAATTAGTGGGGTTATTTAAATGCGTATATGATTTGTCATTGGGGTTATACACATACACCCCTTTGTCAATACAGCTAAACCATAAACGCCCAAATTTATCTTTTGCAATAGAAGAAACAGATAAAGGAAATGGCATTACATCTTTAGCAATATCATTTTGAAGGAAAGCAAATTTAAAATGATAAGGATCGTATTTATCAATACCTTGGTCGTAATACCCTAACCAAATTCGATTATTTGTGTCGCTGTGAATTGCCCAAACAGAATTGGAATGAATACTAAATGAGTCTCCACGTTTTTTAACGTACCTATCGGAAACTTCTCCTTTACTTGTGAGTACAAAAAGGCCATCGTTCTCTGTTCCACACAGCATCATTCCGTTGGTGTATTTTTTTATTGAGAATATTCTTTTTTCACTTATTGGAAAATGATCTACATCTAAATAATTCACATCTTTCATGCTGATTTTTAAAACACCATTTTTAACAGTTCCAGCCCAAATATTCCCAAACGCATCCGATTCAAGACTTAAAATTTCATCTGATAGTAATGCTTCATTTTTAACAACCCTATCCGAAATTTTAGTGAGTCTTAGTCCAGTGAAGCTAAGTTGCATGACCCCCATATTAGTACCTACCCATATGCGTTTTAATTGATCGACAGCTAGCGCATTCACTTGCAGGCCGTTCTGATCAATATCTAATGCTGCTTTTTGAAATTCTTTTGTAAAGGTATTAAACACATAAACCCCTTTTCGGTGGGTCCCTAATATGATGTGTGTATCATCAAGCATAGCCAACGCATGAACGGGTAGTATTTCATTTTTTGGGTTAAAATGAGTGAACGTATCGTTTTTTTGATTGTATAGATTTAGCCCATTATTAGCGGCAATCCAAACGGCGTTATCTTTTCCTAAGAGCAAATCATAAATTTCGGAACTTGACAAACCAGAGGAGGTGTTTACATCGTGTTTAAATGTTTCTACGTCTACGCCGTTATACTTTTTTAGACCGCCGCCATAGGTGCCTATCCATAGCTGATTAATGGAGTCATTGACTATACATGTAATGGCACGCTTACCTATATCTTCATTTGTCTTAACAAAAAGGAAGGGTTGTTCTTGTGCAAAAACTAAATTTTTAACAAAAGCCAAGCAGAGAAGTAAATAACAAATTTTATTCATACGGCTGCGTTTGATGCAACAAATTTTATATTCCGGCTCTAAAATTAAAAATATTAATTCATAATGTATAAATACAACTCATTTTTTTTAATTTTACACTTATGGGTGAATTAAAAGTACTATTTTTATTCACATTGCTTTTACTTCATAATATGAAATGTTCTTTGATTTATACATCCTTTTTTTTAGCTCTACCTTTTTTTTCTGTGTCCGCGCAACAAGGTGCTCAAGAACCAAAACGTCCTAATATTATTATTTACTTGTCAGATGACCAGAATTCTTGGGATTTTCAAACGTTTGGGAATACGCAAGTTGACACCTCACACTTTGATCGTCTTGCCCGTGAAGGAATGACCTTTTCCAATGCGTATACAGCTCAAGCGATATGTGCGCCAAGTCGCTCTCAACTTTTTACCGGTCTTTTTCCAATGCGCAATGGATGTATGGCGAATCACCTTCCAGTAAAAAATGTTACGGACATAAATGACTATTTTAATGCGATTGGATATGAAGTTATTTTGGCAGGCAAGGGGCATATTAAACCTTCCTCTGTTTTTAATTGGACACATTTTTATCACACGGTTAAAAACAGATTGTTGCCAATTAATAAGGTAAAAAAATACATCCAAGATAGTTCAAAACCATTCTGTATCATTTTCGCTTCAGATCTTCCGCACGGTCCATACCCAGCGCAAAATGATTATGTAGATAAGCCTCTAGACTACGATCCCACAGCAAAAAATCCAAATATAAAGATAGCGCGAAGTAAGTCGGGCTACTATCAAAATATTGCTGACGATAATGCTCAACTTGGACAGGTTCTTTCAATGTTAGAGAATTTATTTGTACTTGATAGCAGCTTATTTTTATATTTATCCGATCATGGATTAAAGGGTAAATGGAGTGTGCGTGAAACTGGACTAAAAGTTCCTATGGTGGCGCGTTGGCCCAATCGAATCAAGCCCAAAACACAAAGCAATCAATTCGTAGCACTAGTAGATATATTACCAACAATACTTGAAATTGCAGGTGGGAGTGTCCCTGATGACATTGATGGGATAAGCTTTTTGCCAATTTTAGAGGGAAAAGAAAATAAAATTCGAGATTACGTATATGGAATTGCAACACGACAAAATATTCAAAGTTGCTATGTGTTTCCATCCCGATCGGTGCGAAATCAACGCTATAAATATGTGCGTAATTTTAATTCCCTTGAAGTTGTGGAGCAAAATTTGAGTAGTAATCAAGCGGTAAATGCCTTTATTAAAAGAGGAGCAGAGGCGTTTCCTAAGGTTCCATTTGAAGAGCTTTATGATTTAGAAAAAGACCCTTTTGAGCATAAAAATTTAATTCAAAACAAAGAATATGCAGTTATTAAAAATCAATTAGAAAATCAATTAATACACTGGATGACGCAGCAAAATGATTTTTTGATTGACAATAAGATGCCGCTATTAAAACCAACGTTGCATCCTATCGATAGAATATCAAAATGGAACAAGCCACCAAAAGCACTAGTTGGTTCCTTAAAAAAAGAAGATTATTTATCGCTTCATTATTAAGTGAAACTCTTGTTTTAGTTTTTGCACAATTTATTATAATTGGCGGTTGACTACTGTGATATATTTGATGAAATACTAAACCAAAACAGATGTATTACAGTAAACTTTCAATATTTTTAGCCTTATTTTTATGTTCATTACCATTTACTTCTTGTAGTCAACTGAGTGAAAAACTCAATTCAAACCCAGATTTTTTAAACACCCCTTTAGTTAGTGAAATTTATACAGCTGATCCTTCCGCACATATTTTTAATGACCGTATTTATATTTATGCCTCACACGATATTGAGTCAGGCGGAATAGAGGATGATAGTGGAAATCATTTTAATATGATTGATTACCATGTGCTGTCTATGAATTTAGATGGAAGCGATGTTACTGTACACCCTGTAGGCCTTTCTGTTGATGATGTTTCATGGGCTAAAAGTAAGTTTTGGGCACCAGACGTTGCATATAAAGATGGCACATATTACCTTTATTATCCTGCAAAAGACGCCAATAATATATTTAAATTAGGCGTTGCTACTTCGACAAAACCCGAAGGTCCATTCACACCTCAGCCATCACCCATGAAAGGGAGTTATAGCATTGATCCTGCTGTTTTTGTTGATGATGACGGAAGTGCTTACATTTATTTTGGTGGTATTTGGGGTGGTCAACTGCAACGTTGGGAAAGCGGATCTTACGACGAAAATGGATCTTTAAAAGATATAGGTGTTCCAGATAACCCAGCCATATTACCTCGAATGGCAAAACTCACCAACGACATGCTTGAGTTCGCTGAAGAAGTTAAATCCATTGAGATTTTAGACAAGCAGGGCAACCCTATTTTGACTAAAGATTTAGACCGCCGCTTCTTTGAAGCTCCTTGGATTCATAAACACAACGGTACATATTATTTGAGTTACTCTACTGGTGATACGCATTTGTTGGCATATGCCACTGGTGATAATCCATATGGACCTTTTACTTATAAGGGTGTATTGAACGAGCCTGTTCAAGGATGGACAAATCATCACTCAACCCTAAAGGTTGGAAATCAATGGTTTTTGTTTTATCACGATACAGAAATTTCAGGCAAAACACACCTTCGTAATGTTAAATTCACCACATTCAAGCATAACGAAGACGGCACAGTAGATCCAATTAAAACCTACTTTGGTTCCGATTGGAGATTCTAACAATTTAAATGATTTATATATTTTTGTCAGCAACAGTTCCTCGGAGATTAAGCCTATTAGTGGCAAACAAGAGCTCTTGGAGAACATTCTAAATAACCACATTTAAAACCAAAACTGTCATGCAAAAATCATATTTACTAAGATTAACTTTAGTAGCTACGCTGGGAGGCCTGCTCTTTGGTTATGACACGGGTGTCATTGCTGGTACCGTAGGTTCGCTAGACGCTTTTTTTATTGAACCCAAAGGGCTAGACGAACTAGCCGCCAGTTCTTTAAAAGGATGGCTTGTTTCTATTGCCCTTATTGGGTGTATAGTGGGTGGAGCTGTTGCTGGGCTAATAGGGAAGAAATTCGGCAGAAAGAAAGGTCTTGTTATCGCTGGGGTTTTATTCTTTATATCGGCACTTGGTTCAGCACTTCCAGAATTTTTTTAAATTAAATAATTTTAAATATAATGTTTTATAAACATTTACAAATACCAAATAAAATAGTTCGGTTTTATAACTCTTGACTCCACGGCATTATTTCCAAGAAATAATAAGTATTCTTAGGGATACATTTTATGTACCTCTTTATAATTAGCTTAAGTACCAAACCATTGGCAGCAAGTAGTTAATTACAAACGTTAGGATTATAATAGATGCAATATTCATCCAAAAGCCCTTTTTAATCATGTCGTTTATTTCCAAGTGTCCAGAACCAAAAACAACTGCGTTTGGTGGGGTTGCAACAGGAAGCATAAAAGCACAAGATGCGGCTACAGTTGCCCCCACTAAGAGCAAATAAGGATTAACTCCAATGGCACTAGCAAGGGATGCCAGTACAGGTAGTAAAATAGCTGTTGTAGCCATATTTGAGGTTATTTCTGTAATAAAATTAACAGCTGAAATAACTATAAGTAATAGGATTATAATTGGAACGGTTTCTAATAATTGTAGTTTTGAGCCAATCCAGAGAGCTAATCCACTTTCTTCAAAACCAAGAGCTAAAGCCATTCCGCCACCAAACAGAATCAATACGCCCCAAGGGAGTTTGACAGCGTCGTCCCATCTTATCAAAGGTTCATTTCTTTTACTGCTAGGTAATAGGAATAAAATAAACGCCGCACAAATGGCAATAATAGTGTCGTCAATATTTGGTATGAAGCGTTCTAATAAAAACTTTCTACTTATCCAAGCGAATGCTGTTAGCACAAATACATAAAAGATCGACTTTTCCTCATAGGAGATTTTTCCCAATCTTTTCAGTTGTTTTTCTATTTCATTTTTACTTCCTGGAAAGTCTTTTTGTTTGAAATTAAAAGCATATTTAGTAAGATAAACCCATGCTATAAAAAGTAATACAATACTTAACGGTAATCCGAAAGAAAACCATTGAAAAAAGCTTATTTCAACGCCATAACTTTCTTCAACCACACCAGCTAAAATCATATTTGGTGGTGTGCCAATTAGTGTGGCCATACCACCAATAGAAGCGCTGTATGCAATGGCAAGCATCAGCGCTTTGGAAAATAGCGCATTTTCATTTTCAGTAGAATTGGGATTATCTTTTACTTGTAATATGATTGCGATGCCTACAGGTAAAATCATGACGGCCGTAGCAGTATTAGATATCCACATAGATAGTAAGGCTGTAGCAGCCATAAATCCAAGTATAATGCGAACCTTGTTTGTCCCTACAATTCTTATTATGGATAATGCAATTCGCTTATGTAGGTTCCATTTTTCAATGGCAATCGCCAAAATAAAACCGCCAATAAACAAGAAAATAAATTTGTGTCCGTAGGTGGCGGTTGTTTGACTTAATGATAATCCGCCGCTTAGTGGAAACAAAACAATGGGGAGCAATGCAGTTACAGCAATTGGAAGTGCTTCTGTAATCCACCATATTGCTATCCAAATCACAGATGCAAGTACAGCATTTCCTTGTTTGTTTAATCCTTCTGGATGAAAAAACAGTAAAACAATTAAAAAAGTTATCGGACCTAGAAATAAACCTATTCTTCTTTTTGTGATAATCATTATTTCCGGGTTTAACTTAAAAATATTAAATAGTGGTCAATTAAAGCTAATGATTAGTTATAAAAACAAATTATATTTGAAAATATTTATATTTATTTAAAATTTAAAGATAGAAATGTATTATTAAAACGCAAAAAAATTAAAAATTTAAAATCAATCACCATTCAAGCGCCTTTAAATGAAAAAAATCAACCAAAAACATACCCTTGTATTCTCTTTAATATTCATGTCTATATTCTTTTCTTGTGAGACGGAAGATATACTTCCAGTTGTGCAGCTTACAGCAAGCAATACAGCCTTAAGTGAGGCCGGCGGAGAGGTTGCTTTAACAGCAAGCCTTAATTCAACCGCTACAATAGATCTGACAATCTCACTTTTAATATCAGGGTCAGCGAGCATTTCTTCAGATTTTTTGTTGGCTTCAGAACAAATAACAATTAATAAAGGTAATAAAACTGCTTCGGTTAGTGTTGCAGGATTGCAAGATCAAGAAGTTGAGGGTGTTGAAACTATTTTAGTAAGTATAGCAAATGCCCAAAATGCATTATTACTTTCCAATAATGCCTTAGAAATATCGATTTTAGATGATGATGCTGATTCTGACGAGGATGGCGTTCTCGACGCAAATGATAACTGCCCTACTGAAGCAGGTGTGGCTGAAAACTTTGGCTGCCCATGGCTAGGGTTTTTAATTAACGAAGTGCATTACGATCCACAATCAGGTGATGCAGGTGATGCCAATAGAGACGGTGTTAGAGATGCTAACGCTGATGAGTTTATTGAGTTTTATAATTCTGGACCAGCTTTAGATCTAAGCAATTATAGCGTTTCAGACGCCGATGAAGTCAGACATACTTTTCCTGCAGAAACAATTGTGCCTGCTAACGGCGTGCTGGTACTGTTTGGCGGAGGTACTCCAACGGGTGATTTTGGCGGAGCCATTGTACAAACAGCGAACGGCTTTGAAAACAGAATCAACATGAATAATTCTGGTGATTTCGTTACAGTTAGTGACCCATCGGGAGCTACAATACTTACATTTGATATTGAGCCTCTGTCAAATAACCCAAATGAGTCATATACACGAAACCCAGATTTGACTGGAGATTTTGAGCAACATGCGGGAATTGATGCAGCTAATGGCTTGCTTTTTTCGCCAGGCTCAAAGCTAGATGGCACTTCCTTTTAATATTGAACATTGGATTTTTTTGGACCCATATTATCGGTAATATTTATAACTGTAACGGCTTATTTTCTAATTAAGAAATACAATGCGCATGCTGTTTTATTGATATCAGGTCTTTTAATGCTTTTTATTTCCGCAGGCTTCAATTTTGAGTTACCAATATTAAAAAATCCAACAGGACTAAAAGTATTTGATATTTTCGCTTTTATCAAAGCGTCTTTCTCCAAAACAAACGCAGGTGTTGGTTTAATGATCATGTCTATAGGAGGATTTGTAGCTTACATTGATAAGATAGGTGCTTCTCATGCATTGGTTAAATTAGCAATAATACCATTAGAGGGATTAAAAAAGAATCCTTATTTGGCTGCGTCTTTAGTTATCCCAATTGGACAGTTGTTGTTTATTGCTATTCCCTCTGCTGCAGGCTTAGGGTTGTTATTGATGGCATCTATGTTTCCTTTGCTAATAAGCTTAGGCGTTTCTAGACTTTCTGCAGTTTCAGTTATTACGGCAACAACTTGTTTTGGTATGGGCCCTGCATCTGCTATAACAGCTAGTGCAACTGAAATTGCTCAATTGGATATCATTGATTATTTTTTGAATTATCAATTGGTGGTAACCCTGCCTATGTCGCTTCTAATGATGATTATGTATTATTTTACTAATAAGTACTTTGATAAAAAAGAGTCCTTTTCCCCAGAACCAAATATCTCAGATGTTGCACATAATTCAACCGCCCCCAAAGCATTTGCCATCATACCACTTATACCAATATTATTACTAATTGTTTTTTCAAAACTCATAAATCCATTTTCTAGCACCACATCATTAGACACTACTACGGCTATGATTATTAGCTTTTTTATTGCTGTACTTTTTGAGTTTGCTCGAACCAAAGATTTTAGGCAATTGATTAGCTCCTTTACGATTTTTTGGGATGGAATGGCAAACATATTTAAGAGTGTCGTTACCCTTATTGTAACCGCCGATATATTTGCCAAAGGACTTATTTCATTGGGTTTTATAAATGGTTTGGTTTCCGTTTCTGAAAATCTTGGTTTAGGCGGTGTATTGATATGTGTGTTTTTCACCCTTATGATTTTCTTGGCATCTATATTAATGGGCAGTGGAAATGCTTCTTTTTTTGCATTTGGACCTTTGATTCCGTCTATCTCAAAAAGACTGGGTTTAGAGACCACCTATCTTATTTTACCCATGCAGCTTTCCGCTTCAATTGGACGTACCGTCTCGCCCGTTTCAGGAGTATTGATTGCCACTGCTGCAATTGCTAAAGTATCCACATTTTCCATTGTTAAGAGGAATATAATTCCTCTCACAACGATAATCATCCTGCTATTGATAATTAATCATTTTATTCAATGATAACACTCATCAAAAATGCGTTTGTATACGCTCCTGAGAAACTTGGCATAAAAGATATTTTAATTATTGATGGAAAAATTCATTCAATTGAAAATTCTATTGATCAGCATGGTCTTGTAGACAGGACTTGGGACGCAGAGGCTAAAATATTGACACCTGGATTTATAGATCAACACATTCACTTAATTGGTGCTGGAGGAAGAGACGGTTTTAAGTCTATGACACCAGAAGTAGATTTTGCTGACTTAATCTCATGTGGTACAACTACTGCTGTTGGACTTTTAGGCACAGATGGGGTTGGTAGAAGTCTGCCTGCATTGTACGCGAAAACCAAATCTTTGACTTCACAAGGGCTAAACTCTTACATGTATAGTGGATATTACGGGATCGACAGTCTAACTCTTACTGGTAGTGTGAAGACAGATATGATGTTTGTTGATAATATTTTGGGGTGTAAGATTGCGATCAATGACTTTCGTTCATCATATCCAACTGTACTTGAGCTTTTACGAAAACTCAATGAAGTTAAAATTGGGGGGTTTTTAGGTGCTAAAAAAGGGATATTACACATTCACTTAGGTGGTCTCTCTGAAAACTTTGAAAAGTTATTTGAAATTGTTGAGAAGCACGAATTCCCAATTGAGCACATTTCACCAACACACGTTGCAAGAACAGCCGAATTATTTGATCAAGCCATCCGATTTGCCAAATTAGGTGGTATGATAGACATAACAACAGGTGCTTCTCGTTTCACCGAGCCACATAAGACTGTCATTCAGGCAATTGACTCAGGAGTTAAAATAGGGCAGTTGACTTTTAGTACAGATGGTCATGCAGGACTTACGATAACTGATGAAATGGGGAATCAAATAGGGACCAAAAAAGCTCCCACTAATGCCAATTTAATAGCGTTTAAAAAGTTGGTTGCTGTTGCTGGTTTTTCAAAATCTGATGCTTTACAGTTGGTGACGCTTAATCCAGCTAAAAATTTGGGGCTTAATAACAAAGGAAGTATAAAGGTTGGTGCTGATGCTGATTTTTGCATTTTTGAAGAAAACCTTGAATTAACAGATGTGTTTTCTAGAGGCGTTCAATTTTTACGCGATAAAAAAACTTTAAAATCTAATTATGACATTAATTAAAATAAATGTAAAAACTTTTGTCTGCTTTGTACTTATCATATGCGGCTTTGAATCATTTAGTCAGGACGATATATCATTAGAATCATATAGGCACGGAGAGGGAATTCGATTTTCTCAAGACGACAGTTATTCGTTTAGAATCAGGGGGTGGCTTCAGCCTTGGTATCAATCCACCAAATATTTGGGAGATAATGAAATAGGCTATGCTAATCGTTTTAGAATGAGAAGGGCTAGAATAAACTTTGAAGGTAACCCCGGTGATCAACGTTTTTACTACAGGCTTCAGTTTGATTTAACAGGAAATGGTCCAGAAAGATATTTGGGGGCTAAGAAATACTTACTTGATGCTTTTGTACGCTATAATTTAACAAATCAAATAAGAGTAACCTTTGGCCAAAGAATGCCCAAAACAGACAATAGAGAAGTATGGATGCGATCAAACACTTTACAGTTTGTTGAAAGAAGTAGATTAACATCTGTTTTCTCATCGCTTCGCGAATTTGGTGCTTTATTTAGAGGAAGCTTTCGAATGAGAAATGGATCTTACATAAGATCTTATTTTTCGGTTTCAAATGGAGACGGTGAAAATGTATTTGACCAAGATAAAGGGGGCTTGAAAGTTGGGGGCAGAATAGATTTTTTACCCTTTGGTACATTTGCAAATTTTGGGCAGTGGCGACAAGTAGACATTGTTAGAGAGCTTATACCAAAACTCGTTGTTGGCGGCCATTATTCTGTATTTAATGATATGACTAGTAGACGCGGTAGGTCAGAATCATACTCACGTCAGTTTATTTATATCAATGACCTGAATAACAACGGCACTATAGACAAAGGCGAGGAAAGATTACCCGATTATACAAAGTATGGAATCGATTTTATGTTTAAGTATAAAGGTTTTTTTATGCTAGGTGAATATGTGAAATCAACAGTTACTGTTCCTGGAGATATTAACCTTAGAAACAATGCCTACAGCGATGTTCCTCTAAACCAACAAACATATACAAGTAGGTTTAGACAAAGAGTAGGTCGAACAACAGAATTCCAAGATATAACTCCTGAGCAATATGTTAGGTCTCAAATGATACTTGGCGATGCGTTCAATATTCAAATGGGATATCTGTTCAAAAATGGATTTTCTATTGACGGTCGCTTTACCCATTTGAACTCGGATGAATTCTCCTACATGAAAAGTGCACTTTACAACAATAGGCCCAGCCAGTATACGATAGGTATTGGACAATTTTTAACTAAAAATTATGGGGCAAAAATACAAGCATCTTACTCATGGGTAGACGGTAGTCAAGGAATTAGCGATTATCGTGGGTCTCAATACCCCATAAGTGGCGACGAGCAAATTTTAAGATTAATGGTAACATTTTCATTCTAATTGATGTTTAAAAAGAAACTCTTTTTTGGAATTACAGCAATGCTTTTGAGTAGCTTGCTTATTTGGGCACAACCTAACATGCAACCTAAAAAAATTACTGAGAAATTTTTCAAAGATTATGAAGATCTTGAACTTATTACTCCAGCGTTTAAAAAGAAAAAGGGGTACACCAATTACGAGGAACTCATTTCATTCTTAGAATCATACCAAGAGAAATATTCCGATATTTTTTTTATAAGCTATCTGGGCAACAGCCAAAAGGGGTATAATATACCAATGGTTACTATCAAAAAGGCCGATAATCTTAATGCAATTAAAGTCTGGCTTCAAGGAGGTTTACATGGAAATGAGAGTGCCAGTACAGAAGGGGTATTATATTTAGTTGCTCAGATTTTGGACAAACGCCAAGATCTGTTAGAAAATCTCGAAATTAAGGTAGTGCCAATGGCCAACATAGATGGGTATTTAAAATTAAACAGATATGCCGCAAACGGATTAGACTTAAATAGAGATCAAACCAAGCTGATTGCTCCTGAGTCGATATTATTAAAAAATGCATTCAGTCAATTTTCTCCTCAAGTTGCTGTGGATTTCCACGAGTACACCCCTTTCAGGAGAGACTTTGCCAGCTTTGGAAGGGTAGGTATTTCAAGTTTTTATGACGTTATGTTTTTATACACAGGTAATTTAAATGTGCCTCAAAACCTCAGGAATTATACGAAAGATGTCTTTGTAAAAAACGCTGGACTTACATTAGATAATTATAACTTTTCACACCACCCATACGTTTCAACTACTAAAATAAATGGAGAAATTCATTTTAATAAAGGGTCTATTAATTCTAGGTCAAGTGCAACGTCTTTTGCGCTTACAAACACCATATCTACACTTGTGGAGGTACGGGGTGTTCGTATTGGTAGGTCGTCATTTAAGCGAAGAACATTTGTGACGTACTTGGTAGGACTCTCTTATTTAGAAACAGCAAATGCCAAACCACAAGAAATACGCCGGCAAATTACACAAGCTAACGAAACCGAAAAGCAGATTTTTGTTACTTCTGACAGAACAGTTTATTCTGACAGCTTGCAAGTAATTGACTTGGATCAGAACGAATTGGTTAAAATAGGCGTTACATTTAGAGATGCCCTAAAAGCTACACCACAGCTAATTAGAAAAAAACCTTTCGCATATATCATAAAGGAAGGCAAGCAAATCATTGAAAAGCTTAAGGTGCTGGGCATTGAAGTCTCAAGCCTAGCTGCTAGCGAAATAATTGATGTAGAAGCGTATCTGATAAGGGATTATTATAGAGTTCCAAAGAAGTATGAAAAGGCTTCTCTACAAAGAGTCTCAGTTAATTTAGTGAACAAAAAAATAACATTTGAAAAAGGTACTAGTATTATATACACTAGTCAAAAAAACGCCAACCTCCTTTATGAAGTATTAGAACCTGAAGCACCCAATAGCTTTGTAAGCTGGGGGATATTAAAAACAGGACTAAATGAAGAATTACCAATTTACAGAATACAAAACAATTTAAATTTTAATCATGAGAAATAGTTATTTAATTTTCGTTTTAGCCGTTTGCTTTATGCAACACTCCGTTGCGCAAGAAAATAGCATTGTTTACGACAAAGGAACAGGTATGGAAATATCAGCAAACAATGGAGATTACCTGTTTAAAATTGGAGGCTTTATACAACCGGCAGTTAAATCAGTTTCAGATGGAATATTGAGCTTTGAAGATACCAAAAGTGAGCAAATTTTTAAGTCTAAGGCATCTGTTTTTATGCTAAGCGGAACTATGAAGAATGAAAAACTTCGCTTTTTGATTATGACAGACTTTAGTTTGGACACACCCATGCAAGAGGCTTGGGTAGCTTACGATTTTTCAAAAAATGCTTCCATTACTTTTGGTCAAATGCTTTCATTTACAAATAACAGAGAAATGATGTACCGAGAAAATAATTTGCAAATGAATGATCGAAGTGCTTTAAGCCAATCTTTTTCAAATTCGGGTAGAGAGTTTGGAGTATTCGTACAAACAAATTTTGATTCTCCAATCGGAGTTTTTGCTCCTATGGTAGCAATTACTTCTGGTGACGGAAAAAATTCTTTTGGTATTGATTCAAGAGATGTAGACAAGGGGAAATATAAATTTGGCGGCAGGTTAGACTATTACCCGTTTGGAAGCTTTTCCGTAGGAAACCAAAACACCTCTTCTGATATTGTTAAAGAAAACAAACTAAAGTGGGTTTTAGGAGCCGCAGGAAGCATGAATAATGGAGCCAGCAATGAAGTTGGAGAGGGACATGGCGACTTTATATTATATGACGCCAATGGACTAGAGTCTTTTCCTAATTATAATAAATTATACTTTGATTCACTTATTAAGTACAATGGTTTTTCCATGCTGTTTGAATATGTCGATTCTTGGGCAGATAGTTTGGATGAGATCTACACTACAGATGGTGCTAACGGGTCAAATAACGCAGATTTGATATTGTCACCTACTCAAATAAGTAATTACATGGTATTGGGTAATCAATATAATTTTCAACTGGGGTATTTAACTAATAACGGGCTGAGTATTGATATTAGATATGGTGAATCAACACAAGAATTTGAAGCCAATCAAAACTCCATTTTGGAGGCTAGTAAAAATTTTGCTGCTGGTTTGACTAAATATTTTAATAATAACATAAAACTTCAGTTTTTATACAACAATACCAAATACGATTATGGAATTAAAACAACTTCTGCTGAGGTGTTAATGCAAATAGTGTTTTGAAAAAAATCCATATCGTAATTAGCTGTTTACTGTTTTTTGCTCATTCCATACTTGCTCAAAACCTTAAATCAAACACTACTGGTGTTTTTAGCTATACGCCTCCTGCTCCTTTAGATGCAAACCCAATAGAGGTATATTATCACATACCTAATGGAATAATTGTCGACATGCCTGTGTTAATGTCTTTTCATGGCAGTGGAAGAAATGCAGATGACTATAGAGATTATTGGGTTAGCATGTCCGATGAACATAAATTCATTGTTTTGGCTCCCAAGTTTGATAGTACCAATTGGACAATAGCTACGGAATATATAACCGGAAATGTTTTTTCAGATTATGATGACCCTTCAGAAAATAATTACAACAATCAAAACGAATGGACATATTCAATCATTGACAATTTATTCGATTATGTAATTGAAGATATATCTGGAAATCAACTTAGTTATATCGGATGGGGACACTCTGCAGGTGCGCAATTTTTGCATCGTTTTGTTATGTATCTACCAAACTCAAAACTAAATACTGCTATATGCTCAAACGCAGGGTGGTATTTGGTTCCAGAAAATGGCTATCGTTTTCCTTATGGACTTGACGATAGTCAGATCAGCAATCAAAAATTGGAAAGTGCTTTTTCAAAAAAGCTTTTTATTCATTTGGGTAAAAATGACATCAATCCTAATTCAAGTGGATTGAGGCGCAATGCGACTGTTGATACCCAACAAGGCAAAAACAGGTATGTTAGGGGCAAATATTTTTTTGAAACATCTCTAGATGTAGCTGATGATTTCGGGTATGATTTTAATTGGGAAAAATACGAAGTAATTGGGGTTGGTCATGAAAGCCAAAAAATGGCGAATGAAGCACTGAAATTTGTACTTCAGTCCTCCCTTAGTAAGATTGATATTTCCATCAGTAAAACTGTTGATATTTACCCAATTCCAATTAATTCAAACTACATTAATATTCTAAAAAAAAATCTCACAACTTTAGATATTACTGTATATGATTTTAGTGGTAAAGAGATTTATCAAACGTTTACCAATGAAAATTCATTATTTATTCCAAACATTGTCGCTGGCGTTTACTTTATGAAGATAGAGTCTGCATTGTTTTCTGTTACTAAAAAGTTTTCAAAAAAATAAATTGCGTTTTGAACCTATGCAATTCGTTAGTAATAATTTTTTAATATTTTGAAATAAACTACCTGCGCTAGGCAGGTTTAAAATGACAGGTTTTCATACTTTTTATACAGCTCTTTTGCTTACTTCTTAATGAATCGTATGGATTTTATTTTGCCCTTAGCATTAGAGACATGTATAAAATAGATGCCTGTATCGAGCATTGATACGTTGAGCTTTAATTGGTTTGTTTTTCTTTGTTGATGTTGATAAACGGCTTGTTTTCTCCCCAACAGGTCGTAAATCGTAATACTTTCTTCATTTGTAAGGTTAATAAGCGTTAGCATATCTTTTGCGGGGTTGGGGAAAGCATAAACGGAGTTTGCTTGCACAGGATTGTATGAAGTAGAAAGTGGTTGGCTTTGGTATTCATAGGCACCAATATCAACTATATTTCCAACAGTAGAAAAATCTACTTCACCAGTCCCTTGATCAACCAATGAAAAATCGTCTATATAATATTCAACACCTACTTCGTTAATTACTGGAGGTCCTTTTACATACAAAAAGCTTTGATCATTTTGAGTATGTGTATAATTATCTGTTAGCAGCACCCAGTCATTTGCTGATGCGGTTTCGCTAGCTAAGTTTGTATAAGTGTCTACGTTTTCTTTAGTTGTAGCTCCATTGACAGTTGACTTTACCGTGAGCTGTACAGTACCGCTTCCTTCAGCTAATTTCACCCAAACATAAAATGTGTAGCTCTTATCAACCTCAAGAAGGCTATTCAAAAATATTCTGGGGCTGTGGTAGTTTTTTGTGCGTGCGCTGGTTTTTAGGCTTTTGCTACCCGACTTTGCCGCTTCTGTAGAGCTTGTTACTGTAGATCCAAAATTTGTCCAACCATCCAAAGAAGTTTCAAAACTACTTGATGATATAGCATCACTTTGAGTTACAGGTCTTGGGTTTCCGAGAATATCTGTGGCAGGTGTGTGTTTTTTGTCACCTGCATCTTTTGCAGGAGAGTGTGATTGCAATCTGAAATCTGTGCTAGACATATCTATGGGCCCATTAACAATTGCAGGCGAGCTTACGAAAGAAATTGGATCTACATGATTACTGATATTAAAATCGATGTCATTGATAATCTGATTATTATCTCTAACCCAACTATGGACTAAATATTTATTCTCTGAATTGGTATAGCCTGGTAATTTTCCATTAACAAAAATATTGTTGTTTGCTA